>Ga0315280_10000592_pt1 | contig 67201 bp, 56 predicted proteins | sample YL17G06_40_MG_FD_203697 | JGI IMG/M metagenome (GOLD analysis project Ga0315280, IMG submission 203697) | Sediment microbial communities from Yellowstone Lake, YNP, Wyoming, USA - YL17G06_40 | ecosystem: Environmental > Aquatic > Freshwater > Lake > Sediment | place: USA: Wyoming | collected... | reverse complement strand
CTCATAATTGAACCGAATGAGTGGTTTCAACCAATCAAAAATGGCTACCCTGTCTTAGAAGAAGAATATCTAAGGTTAGAACCAACAAAATTGCCTCTAAATGAACGTAAAACAGAGGCTCTTGCCTCTGTTCGTGCACGCTGGCGGAGGAGGTGGGACTCGAACCCACAAACGGTTTTTTACGCCGTTACAGTTTAGCAAACTGCTGGCTTGCCATTCGCCGCACTCCTCCTTAGTTTTGCTATTTTATTTTAACTTTTTCGATCATTTAAGTCAATTTGAAATAACATAGATTTTATGATAAATTTAAAAAGAATTGCGCTCGTAGTTCAATGGATAGAACGCTTCCCTGCGGAGGAAGAGATTGCACGTTCGAGTCGTGCCGAGCGCACCAATAATTTTTATTTATGGACTTCTCAACTCCTATTGAAAATCTGCCTCATGTCGGACCTATTTACCAAAAAAGATTAAAGCAATTAGGAATTAAAACAATTCGGGACCTCATTTTTCATTTTCCTCACCGCTATGAGGATTTTTCGAACTTAATTCCTATCGCGAAAGCAGAGATGGGGGGTCCTTTTTGTTTCCAGGGAGAAATCTTGGAAGTAAAAAACATCAGAACTTTTAGAAAAAGGATGATCTTAACCCGAGCCATTTTAGGAGACGAAACCGGCAAATTGACAGTGATTTGGTTTAACCAATCCTATCTTATAAAAACTTTTAAGAAAGGAGATTATGTTTGCCTGGCGGGAAAAGTTGTCAAAAAAGATGGTTCAAAGTATTTGTCTAATCCGGCTTATGAAAAAATCCCGGCGAATCTCCGCCAAAACTTGGAATTAACTCATACCGGAAGATTAATTCCGGTTTATCCAGAAACCGAAGGGCTTTCTTCGAGATGGTTGAGGTTTATTGTAAAACCCATTCTCCAAAAATTAAAAAATCAAATGTTAGACCCCTTACCAGAAACTATAAGAAAAGAAAATAATTTTCCGCCGCTCCAAAAAGCAATCTGGCAGATCCATTTTCCCGATTCTTTAGAGGAGGCAAAGGAGGCGAAAAAAAGGTTTGCTTTCGAAGAACTATTTATTCTCTCGCTTTTTATTTTGAGAGAAAGATTAAAATCAGCCAGAGAAAAAGCAATTGCTATTTCGATAGATCTCGACCTTATTAAAAAATTTGTTAAAAGTTTACCCTTTAAGTTAACCAATGCTCAAAAAAAATCAGCCTGGCAGATATTAAAAGACCTATCAAGGACTCGACCGATGAATCGCCTTTTGGAAGGTGATGTGGGTTCGGGTAAAACGGTAGTAGCGGCTATGGCGGCTTTGAACGTCGCTAAAGCCGGCTATCAGGTTGTTTTTATGGCGCCGACCGAAATCTTGGCCAAACAGCATAATAAAACGATAAATGATGTTCTCAGGAAGTTTAATTTGAATATCGGATTAATCACTGGCAAAGAAAATTATTACAAAAACAAAAAAATTAGCCGCCGGGAACTTTTGGAAAAATTAAAAAAAGATGAAATTGATATTCTAATCGGCACCCATGCCCTGATTCAAAATTCGAATTCTCTAAATTCTTTCCAAAAAAAGAAAACGCCCGAGGTAAAATTCAATAATTTGTCTTTGGTCGTCATAGATGAGCAACATCGCTTCGGAGTAGAGCAAAGGGCTAAGCTCTGCCAAGGTTCTCAAGCCGACAAAAAATTCATTCCCCATTTGCTCTCTATGACTGCCACCCCTATCCCCCGCACTCTTTCTCTTACTGTTTACGGCGACCTCGATTTATCAATTATTGATGAATTACCAAAGGGCAGAAAAAAAATAATTACCAAAATAGTTCGTCCTAAAGATAAAAAAGAAACTTATGATTTCATCCGCCAGCAAGTAAAAGAGAAAAGACAAGTTTTTGTAATTTGTCCTCGTATAGAACCGGCCAAAAAATACCAAGACATTTCGGAGACAGAACTCAATCAGCAGGTTTTAAACTGGATGGAGGTTAAAGCGGTTAAAGAAGAATATGAACGGCTCTCCAAGGACGTTTTTCCGGATTTAAGAGTTGCCATGCTTCACGGAAAAATGAAAACCGAAGAAAAAGAAAAAATCATGAAAGCCTTTAAAAACAGAAAAATTGATATTTTGGTTTCAACTTCGGTGGTGGAAGTAGGAGTTGACATCCCCAATGCCACGGTAATGATAATTGAAGGTTCGGAAAAGTTCGGCTTGGCTCAATTGCATCAATTCAGAGGTCGGGTGGGACGTTCGGAATATCAATCTTATTGCTTTTTATTCACTGATACGCCGGGCATAACAACCAATAGAAGATTGAGGGCTTTGATATCCTGCGAAAACGGCTTCGAACTGGCGGAAAAAGATCTTCAGATTCGCGGTCCGGGAGATTTTTCCGGTTCCCGCCAATGGGGTATTCCCGATCTAGCTATGGCTTCTTTAACTGATACTTTTTTGGTAGCCCAATCCAGAGAAGAAGCCAAAAGAATTTTGGAAAAGGATCCGGAATTAAAAAAATATCCCCTTTTAAAGGAGAGGGTAGGAAAATTTAGAGAAAGAATTCATTTGGAATAAGTTATTTTCGGAATTTCTCGGTTGGCCAAAAACCCATATATCTTGCGAGCATCAATCTTGTCTGAGCATCTAAGGCCGGGAGTGAGACAAAAATTATCATTGTTAAGGGAATCCAGAACCACTGAAAGGCGAAAAGAAAATATTTAATTTTCCCGTATTCAATAGATTCTGGAGGGAGAAGATTAAGACTAAAGTAAATGGAAAAAATTAAACCAATCATCGAAAAGGTAAGAATGTTTCTGGTAATGAGAGGTAAATTATAAGAAAGCAGGGTTTGATTGAATCTTTCTCCTCCCAGAATTAAAGGTAACCAACCCAAAAGAAAAATCAAAATTGAGGCCGTGGCCCAGGACCAGTGACCTTCGATTAATTCAAATCCCAAAGAAATCTTTTTGGAAATTGGGATTTTTTTGTTTTTCAAAAAGCCGAAGAGAAAATAAGGAATGTCCCCTACTCCATAGGCCCATCTTCTTTGTTGTTTGTAGATATTAATCAAGGTTCTTAGAAAATTCTTTGAGACATTGGCATCCATTGAAACGGGATAGAAAATGGGCTGAACTTTGTATTCACCGTCGAATTTTAAAAAACATTGCCAAAAAATTCGAGAGTCATCGGAAACAACATTGGTTTGTTTAAATCCAACATCTACTAAGGTTTCAAAACTCATCGAATGAGAAGAAAAGGTAATCAATTTTTCTGGTCTCTGCTGATTGATAATGTGCCAAAAAGCGGAAAAGAAAGAGAAAACTCGAGAAATGCCGGGTGCCTGCCAAATGTTATTAATAAAAAGAGGGGTGGGCTGAAAACTGGTTCTGGTTGGTTCCTCAGTAGTCAAATAGTGATAAGTTAAACAGCTAAAATATTTTGGAAAAACTTTAGTATCAGCATCTAAAGAAGAAAAAATAATATTTTGATAAGGAATTTTTAGGGGGTCAATAATTAATTCTTTGACCTTTTTAACCGCCCAAGTTTCATTGGAAGCTTTGCCGGCAATTTCTCCTGGTATATTTTGAGGGTGGAAAGTAACTAAAAATTTAAAAAATTTTGGTCCAAATTCTTTTTCAATAATGCTGACCGTTTCTTTAATTGTTTCACTTGCTCTATATTCGCAAGCCAAAACGACGATCATTTTATCTTTAGAATAATCGGTATTAACTAGGGCCTGGAAACTATCTTTGATAATTTCTAAGGGTTCTTTATACATAGGAAATACAATTAGATGAAAAATTTGGCGCCAACTTTCAACTGGTAACTGGTAACGAGTAACTGATAACTGGTTTAATTTTTTAAACCAGTTAATATTTTTATATTCTTTCATCCTTCGATAACCAGCTCTAAGGTGGAGAGAATAATAAACTGTCCTTAACAGCCAAAAAATGACGAAAGCAATAATAAAAATAGCAACCCAAACTGGTTTTTGCCAAGATAAAAAAATAGCCAAAAATAAAGTTGCCCAGCTAAGAAAGCCAGGCAAAATTTCGAAAATTCGGAAAATTATCCTTTCTTTTTTATCTTTAAAATCAGGGGCTTTATTCGCTTTGAGATAATAATCAGTCATAAAAAATTTCTTGCGGGGTGGACGGCATAGGATTCGAACCTATAACCTCCGCGATGTAAACGCGATGCTCTGCCATTGAGCTAGCCGTCCCTGTTATTGAGTTGGTCTTACATATACACGAATTATTTCTGAATTGTTTTTCTCGGTGGTGCCCAGGGTGGGATTTGAACCCACACGCCCTTTCGGGCACTGCCCCTCAAACAGTTGTGTAAACCGATTCCACCACCTGGGCCAAATGATTAAATTTCCTTACTTTTTAATGTTGCTTTTTTACCTTTAGCTTTTCTTAAATAATAAAGTTTGGCCCTTCTGATTTTCCCTCTTTTTAAAATCTCAATTTTTTCGATAGACGGAGAATGAAGGGGAAAAATTTTTTCTACCCCAATTCCTGAAATCACTTTTCTTACCGTAATAGTAGCCGAAATTCCCTTGCCGTGTTTTCTAGCCAATACTAACCCTTCGAAGGTCTGAGTTCTTTCTTTGTCTTCTTGCTTCGAGGAAGATTTGTTTTTCTTTGTGGTTTCTTTAACCTTTTGATGAATTATAACAGTATCTCCCGGTCTAATATCGGGTAATTCCTTTCTCAAAAATGGCTCGAAAAATTTTTCAATTTTTGTTGTCATGGTTTAATTTTTCTAAGATTTCTTTTAAATTTTTAGTTAAATCCGACCTTAGTTCTATTGTTTCTCCCGCGGGTATTTTTATCTTTAAATAATGGGCATGGAGAAATAGGCGATCTAAATTTTCGGGTTTGGGCTGGTTTTTAAATCCATAAAGTTTATCTCCAGCAATGGGATGAAACAAATTGCTAAAATGAACTCTGATTTGGTGTTTTCTTCCGGTTTTTGGAATAACTTCGATAAGGGTATAATCTTTGAATCTTTCTAAAATTTTATATTCAGTTATTGCCTTCCTCAATCTTTTCCCCTTAGATTTGGGCTCAAGTGGTAAATAAACTTTTTGTTTTTTTCGATTTTTTGGCGATCTCCCGATCAAGGTTTCAATATTTCCTTGATTTTCTTTAACTTTTCCAACTACTAAAGCAAGGTATCTTTTAATCACTTTTCTCTCTTTAAATTGCTTTTGTAAAAATTCGAGGGTTTTATCATCTTTGGCAACCAGAATAATCCCTGACGTTTCTTTATCTAAGCGGTGAACAATCCCGAATCTCGGTGGTCTTCCGACATTTTTCAGATTTGGGAACTTTTCTAAAAGATAATCGATTAACGTTTTCTCCTTCTCGTTTCCTTCGGAAAAAACAGTGATTCCCGAGGGCTTGTCAATCGCGAAAAGATTATCGTCTTCATAAATTACTTTCAATTCCATATGTATCACGTCGAACGTGGCTACCGCGTTTGACGCGGTGGGCGATAATTGATAATAGTCGAACCTATTTTGAACGGAAATCTTGATTTCGTCTGCGCGCGCCGAAGCGCGCGCAGGAAAAAAGAAAAATTTAAAAGATACCAGTTAAAAGGTCGAAAAAATATTTTCTCGTTGAAAATTTAAAAATAGAGGGTCTACTTGACTTAAAAGAATATAGTTCAAGAAACTAAGAGTCTAAAACTACTCTTTGCCAAATTCTTCAACCTTATCGACAATCCACCAAAGCTCGTTGCCTATCCGAGATCCATAAGCAATGTATTTCCCATCAGGGCTAAATACAGGACCTGAAACCCAATCATAAACTTTGCCTTCTTTTTCTCCTAAAACTATAAACCATTTGCCTTCTTTTCTTGCCGAATAAGCGACTTGCTTACTATCAGGAGTAAATATAAGAGAATTCATTGCGATGTAATCATAGAGTTTTCCTTCTTTCTCTCCAGTGACTACTAAATTTTTTTCTCCCTTTCCTGCTTTATAGGCTATTTGTTTCCCGTCAGCGCTGAAAGAAATATCACCGGTTGAATCGTAATAATTTTTCATTTCTTCGTCATCGATTACTAAAAACCATTTTCCCTCTCGTTTTGCCCAATAAGCAATTTGTTGACTATCAGGACCGAATACAATATTTCCAATCATATCATAACTCTTGATACCTTCTTTATCATCAATGACCACAAACCATTTGCCTTCTTTTCTTACCGGATAAGCAAGATGTTTACTATCGGGACTGAATGTAGGAATACGAATTAAATCATAAAGTTTACCTTCTTGTCCATCAATAACTATAGAGTTTTTTCCTTCTTTCGTTGCAACGTATGCAATTTGTCTACTATCAGGAGCAAATACGGGCCAGACGATTCCGTCATAGCATTTCCCTTCCTTATCTCCAACAACTATGCAATCTTTTCCTTCTTTCCCTCCCACATAAGCAACTTGTTTACCATCAGGACTAATTATTATATCCGTAACATAATTTTTATAAGCTCCTCCTCCCTTATTTCCAACAACTATAAACCAATTACCATTTTCTTTTTCTTGTGCTCCGTAAGCAACTTGTTTGCCATCAGAACTGATTACGGGGCCCATAATACTGTAATAAGCTTTGCCTTCTTTATCTCCAAAAACTACAAGCCATTTCCCATTTTTCTCGGCCGCATAAACAACTTTTCTTCCATTAGAGCTGAAGACAGGTATACCAAGATATCCAGGAGTGCCAGGCACTGTTTTATAAATATTAGGAATAATTGTTAATTTCGTTGTAGTAAGATTCAGTCCTGTTTCTTCAACTTTTTCTGGTATTTCCGCTCCCGGTGTCCTAACTTTTTCTTTCGGTATTCCTAAGTATTGATAAATTAAAATCCCAACTCCAATAAGAATAATAAAAACAATTATAAGCCAAATTTTAGAAAAAGCGTTATTTTGCATGATTTTTTAAAACTAAATAGTTTTTTCGACCTTTTAACTGGTATCTTTTAAATTTTTCTTTTTTCCTGCGCGCGCTTCGGCGCGCGCAGACGAAATCAAGATTTCCGTTCAAAATAGGTTCGACTATTATCAATTATCGCCCACAAAACAGGAAAAGTCAAATTTTTCGGGCGGGAAAATTCGTTAGGCTCGCCCCGCCCGCTGGCGGGGCTCGCCAAAAATGAAGCTAAAAAATCAAAAATTATGGAATTAATAAATAAACAACCTAAAAATTGGTTTTTGTATGTCAGGAAATCTACCGACGAGGAAGGATATCAGGTTTTGAGCATTGAAGCTCAAATAACCGAATTGAAAGAATTTGCCGAAAGAGAAGGTTTGGAAATTTCAGAAATTTTCATTGAAAAGAAAACTACTAAAGTTCCGGGTAGAGAAATTTTTAATGAAATGATTTCAAAAATTGAAACTTCAAAAATTCCAACTGGAATTTTAGCCTGGCACCCGGATAGATTATCTCGAAATTCAATTGATGGCGGGAGAATTATTTACCTTTTGGATACTGGAAAATTAGCTGGCTTAAAATTTCCAACTTTTTCTTTTGAGAATACACCGGCCGGCAAATTCTTTTTATCAATTGCGCTTTCTAACGCCAAATATTACATTGATAATCTTTCGGAAAATGTAAAAAGAGGAAATCGCCAGAAATTAAGACAAGGCGAATGGCCGGGCCAAAAACCGCTCGGCTACCTTTATGACCACAGATTGAGAAATATCGTTCCAAATCCTAAAACAGCAAAAATTATTCAAAAGATTTTCAAAGATTTTTCAACCGGCAGATATTCTTTAGAGGCAATTTCTAAAAAGTTGGCTCAATATGAAATAACCAGCAAAAATGGAAAGCCGAGAAGCAATTCTTCAATCTACAATCTTTTAACCAATCAACTCTACATTGGAATTATGCAATGGAAAGATGAAGTTTATGAAGGAAAATATCAACCAATTATTTCCAAGCAATTATTTGATAAAGTTCAGGAAATTCTAAGGCAAAGAGGAAAACCGAGAAAAAAGAAACAAAGACATAATTTTCCTTTTTGCGGACTTTTTCGTTGTTCTTGTGGGGCGGCAATTACCGCCCAATTTGCACAAGGAAATGGCGGGTTGTATAGATATTACCGATGTACTCGAAAATTTGGGCCTTGCCAAGAAAAATATATTCAGGAAAAAGAATTAGTAAATCAAATTTGCCAAAAGTTAAAAGAAATTGCCTTACCGCCAAACTGGGGAAAAGAGATGTTAGATTATTTGAACAAAGAAGAAAAGAAAGAAATCCAAGCCGGAGAAAATTTTGTCCAAAAGATAAATCAAAAATTAAATGAAATCCAAAACAAATTAGATAAACTTTTAGAAGGTTATCTTGATGGTTTAATTGATGAAGAGGATTACAAACGCAAAAAGGAAGAACTAATTCAACAAAAATTCGCCTTGAAAGACAAAAAAGAAATGGCTGAAAAGAGGAAGTTTCAAAGTTGGATCGAACCAACCAGAAATTTCATAAAAACCGCGTTTTCAATTCAAAAAATCATTTCCGAGAAATCTTTGGAAGAAATCAGGCAAATTGTGGAAAAAGTCGGAACGAACCATACTATTGCCAACAAAAAAGTTGCCTGGAACTGGCAACCGCCTTATGATTTTTTAGCTTCATTTTTGGCGAGCCCCGCCAGCGGGCGGGGCGAGCCTAACGAATTTTCCCGCCCGAAAAATTTGACTTTTCCTGTTTTGTGGGCGCGACAGGACTTGAACCTGTGACCTCTTCAATGTCAGTGAAGCACTCTAACCACTGAGCTACGCGCCCATGCGCACGGTAGGATTTGAACCTACGACCCCCACTTTATAAGAGTGGTGCTACTACCACTGAGCTACGTGCGCAACTTATTTTATTGCTCTAATTTTTAAGGAATGAATTCTCTTCCCTTTTTTGGTTTCTTTCTTGTCCGTAATTAAATTTTCAAATTCTTCTTTTTCAATTGTTTCTTTTTTAATTAGCGTTTGAGCCACTTTTTCAAGTAATTTCTTTTTTTGAGTTAAAATTTTCTCTGCCTGATTTTGGGCATTTTTAATAAATTTTTCCACTTCTTTATCAATTTGAAACGCGATTTTTTCAGAATAATTTCTTTGTTCTGTCGTCTCTTTTCCCAAAAATATAAATTCTTCTCTCTCGCCAAAAGAAATTGGTCCCAGGTTTGACATCCCATATTCTTTAACCAGTCTTCGGGCCAATTCGGAGGCATTTTTAAGGTCATTGCTGGCGCCAGTAGTAACTTCGTCAAATTTTATTTTCTCAGCCACATAACCTCCAAATAAAGTAGCCAATTCAGACAAAAACTGGGATTTAGTTTTAATTTTTCTTTCCTCGGCTGGCATTTTTAAAGTATAACCGGCTGCCAAACCCCGAGCAACAATAGAAACTTTCCTTACTTCCTCAGCTTCGGGCAAGAAACTTGCTATTAAGGCATGACCTGCTTCGTGATAGGCCGCAATTTCCTTTTCTTTCTTTGATAAAATGTGTGACTTACGTTCCGGACCCAATAAGACCTTTTCAATTGATTCCAAGACTTCATCTTGAAAAATTTGACCTTTATTTCTTCTGGCAGCTAAAATGGCGGCTTCATTAATTATGTTTGCTAAATCGGCACCAGAAAATCCCGGGGTTCTTTCAGCCACTTCTCTTAAATTAGTATCGGAAGCTAAGGGTTTTCCTCGACAATGTATTTTTAAAATTGCTTCCCTTTCATTTATGTCCGGCAAATCCAAAACAATTCTCCTGTCAAATCTTCCCGGTCTCAAAAGGGCTGGGTCAAGATATTCAGGCATATTAGTTGCTCCCATAACAATTAAATTTTCTTCGGTTCCAATTCCGTCCATTTCCGCCAGCAATTGATTTAAAGTTTGTTCTCTTTCTTCATGACCACCGGTAACCCCCACCCCCCTAACCTTTCCAATGCTGTCTATTTCATCAATGAAAATAATTCCCCTACCCGACTTTCTGGCTTCATCAAAAAGGCTACGGATTCTAGCTGCCCCTACTCCAACAAAAAGCTCAATAAATTCTGAACCTGAAATTGAAAAAAAAGGAACATTGCTTTCAGTAGCCACTGCTTTGGCCAGCATTGTTTTTCCAGTTCCTGGAGGACCCATTAATATCACTCCTCTGGGAATTTTAGCCCCCATTTGTAAATATTTCTTAGGATTTTTCAAAAAATCAACTACTTCTTTCAGTTCTTCCTTTGCTTCTTTTAATCCGGCCACATCTTGAAAAGTTATTCTTTCTTTTGAATAACCGCCGGCTCCAAACAATTTTGCTCGAGTTTTAGTAAAATCGAAAACTTGACCGGCCCCGCTTTTGGCTTGGCGGAAGATTAACCAAAAGAAAAAAAACAGAAATAAGGTCGGGAGAAGATATAAAACAGGTCCTAACCAGGTCCAGAAATCGATTTTTTCCTTTTTTTCCATTCCTACTTTTATTAGTTTTTCCGGACTGACTCCATAATTAATTAAGGTTTGGGAAAGAGCCGTTTCTGGTTCTTTTGTTGATTGTGCTTTCGTCCCATCCTTATAAAATATTTCTAAATTATTATCAGAAATTAAAATTTTCTCAATTTTCTCTACTTCAATGTCTTGAGCAACTTGATTTAGGGGGATTTTTTTCTCTTTTTCCGTTGGCTGAGAAAAAAGGGCAAAAAAAGCCGAAAGCACTAAGAGAATCAAAAGAGAAAAAAGAAAATTTTTGACTAAAGATTTCATATAATTTATAGTATCAAAAAAAATCAAAAAATCAAAAAAACGGCCCTCAGAGCACCGTTTTATTTTTTTGTTACTTCTTTAATCTTAAAATTAAACGATGTTCTGTCGGTTGAATTTCCAAAATTTCAAAATCATATTTTTTCCCAATTTCTATCTTTTCTCCCATTTTTTGAATAGAACCAAATTCGGAAATATGGCATAAACCCTGAATTTTTTCGTCGATCTTAACGAAAGCACCGAAAGGATTAAATTTGATAACTTCGCCAGAAATTATCTCCCCTATTTTATGTTTCTTAACAAAAATTTCCCAGGGATTTGGCTTTAGGGCTTTTAAGGATAAAAAAACTTTATCTTCTGAAATCTTAACGATTTTGGCTTGCACTTTTTCTCCTACCTTGACCACTTTTGATGGATCTTCGATTAACTGCCAATCTAGTTCGGAAATATGAATTAACCCTTCGATAGCGAAGCCCTCTCCCACTGAAACTTTAGGAAGGGAAGATAAGGGAAATCTCACAAAAGCACCGAAATCCAATACGGCCGTTACCTCTCCTTCTACTATGTCTCCAACCTTATAATTTTTTAAAATTTCCTTTATTTTCTCGGTTTCCTTAGCTTTCTCTGATAAAATAAGTTTTCTTTCTTTTGGCGAAATATCAAAAATTTTTACCTCCAATTCCTGACCAATAAACTTTTTGAGTTCCTTTAAAATCTTCTCTTGATCACCTCCTTCTACTCTGGGATAATGCTCAGAAGACAATTGAGAAACTGGTAAAAAAGCAGAGATTCCGGAAAGTTCTGCTAATAACCCTCCTTTATTCGCTTCCAAAATCTTTACCTTTAAGATTTCGCCCTGCTCTCTTTCTTGGATCAATTGTTGCCAGCTTAATTCTTTACCTGCCTGGGCCATTGATAATTCGAGGTATCCTTCTTCATTTTCCAGGTCTATTATTTTAGCCAAAAGCTTGTCGCCAATTTTCATTTTTTTTAATATTTCTTTTCCTTCTTGAAATTCCCTCCCATAGATTATTCCTGTTCCAATAGATCCTAAATCTAAAAAAACGGTTGATCTCCCAAAACCAATGATTTTTCCTTCAACAATATCGCCTATTTTGGGCGGTTTTAATAGATCATCTTTAATTTCGAAACTGGATTCCATATCTTTAATATATAAATTACTTTTAAATTTTTGGCAAGCCCCGTAGCAGGGTCCTCTCGTTACGGGGCAAGTCCGTGGTAGGGAAATTTACTACAGTAGGAGTTTGAATTTTCCGAGATTTTCTGATATGATAAAATATCATCTCAAAATTCTAAAATTTTAGCAAACATGCAGATTATTTGGTACGGTCAATCTTTTTTCCAAATTTTAACCCAAAAAAATAAAGAAAAAGTGGTCAAGATTTCGATTGACCCCTTCGATGAAAAAATCGGTTTAAAACCTCCGTCTTTGGAGGCAGATATTTTATTAATCACCCATAATCACTACGATCATAACAATGCGAAGGCAATAAAGGGTAGTCCCTTCTTAATTTCTGGACCGGGAGAATACGAAAGAGGCGGGGTTTTTATTCGAGGGATTCCTGCTTTTCATGATAATGCTGAAGGAAAAGAAAAAGGGGAAGTCACAATTTACACTCTTGAATCCGAAGGTATTAGAATTTGCCATCTAGGCGATCTCGGTCAAAAAGAATTGACCGATGAACAGTTAGAAGGAATCGGCGATATTGATATTTTAATGATTCCGGTAGGCGGAGTTTATACTATCTCAGCCAAAGAAACCGCCAAGATAATTTCTCAAATTGAACCAAAAATTGTCATACCAATGCACTATCATATCCCAAAATTAAAAATTAAGTTGGAAGGATTAGATAAGTTTTTGAAGGTAATGGGAGTTAAATCGCCGGAAATCTTAAAGAAATTTTCAATTAGCCAGAAAAATTTACCAACTGAAGGAATGAAAATTATTGTCCTGAAACCTTAAAATTAAGTTTAATTAAAAATGGCAAACAAATCACAAAATTCAAAAAATGAAATTGGTTATATTAAGCCTCGGGAGATAACCACGGAAATGAAAGAAAGTTATATTGACTATGCAATGTCAGTAATTATCTCTCGGGCCCTACCCGATGTTCGTGATGGATTGAAACCGGTCCACCGAAGGATTTTGTATACAATGTTGGAAGACGGTTTAAGGCACGATGCCAAATTTAGAAAGTCAGCAACGGTTGTCGGGTCCTGTCTTGGGCGCTATCATCCCCACGGAGATATGGCGGTTTACGATTCTTTGGTTCGAATGGCTCAAGATTTCTCATTAAGGTATCCTTTAGTAAGGGGTCAAGGAAATTTTGGCAGCATTGACTCGGATCCGCCAGCCGCTCAACGCTATACCGAATGCAAACTATCGGAAATTGGTGAAGAAATGCTCCGCGATATTGAGAAAAACACAGTTGATTTTACTGACAATTATGACGGAACCAGAAAAGAGCCAGTGGTTTTGCCCTCTCCTCTCCCCCAACTTTTATTGAATGGTTCTTTGGGAATTGCCGTTGGAATGGCTACTAACATTCCTCCTCATAATTCAAGTGAAGTTATAGATGCCGCTATCTATTTGCTTGATCATTCTAAGGCTGATACCGAAGACCTTTTTCAATTTATTAAAGGACCTGATTTCCCCACCGGTGGTCAAATTTACGGACAAAAAGAAATCGTCGAGGCCTACTCTCAGGGTAAAGGAGGAATTTTAACTCGAGGGAAGACTGAAATTTTAGAAGATGAAAAGAATAAAACCCAGATTGTAATTAGCGAAATTCCTTTCCAGGTTCAAAAATCGAGTTTAATTGAGCAACTAGCTAAATTAGCTCAGGAAAAAAAGATTCAAGGAATAAGAGATATTCGAGACGAATCAGATAAAGAAGGTTTAAGGATCGTCATTGATCTTTTTCGAGAGGCCTATCCCCAAAGGATCTTAAACCAACTTTACAAATTCACTGATTTACAGAGGACTTTTCATCTGAATATGTTGGCCCTGGTTGATGGGATTCAACCCAGGGTTTTAAGTTTAGTTGATCTTTTAAATTCCTATTTGGCCTTCCGAAAAGAAGTAGTTTCTAGAAGAACGAAATATGATTTGGAAAAAGCGAAAGATCGGGCTCATATTTTAATGGGTCTACACAAATGCCTTGGAAAAATTGATCAGGTGATTAAACTAATTAAGGCCTCGAAAGATCGAAATGAAGCCGAAAAGAGGTTGATGAAAAAATTCAAATTAACCAAGATTCAGGCCAATGCTATTTTGGAAACAAAATTAGCAGCCTTAGCAAAATTAGAAAGAAAAAAAATTGAAGAAGAATTAAAGGATAATTTAGAAAAAATTAAAACGTTTAAAAAAATTTTAAAAAGCCCCCAAAAAATAAGAGAAGTAGTTAAAAAAGAATTAAAAGAGGCAAAAGAAAAATTTGGGGATGAACGAAAAACAAAGATTTTCTCACAAAAAGTCGGTGAAATTTCAGTAGAAGATTTAATTCCTCAAGAAGAAACGATCATCACTTTAACTCAAGCCGGTTATATAAAAAGAATAGATCCCAAAACTTATAAAATTCAAAAAAGAGGAGGAAGAGGAATTCTGGGTATGCAGACCTTGCAAGATGATATCGTTGAACATTTCCTATCGGCCAATACCCATGATTCACTGTTCTTTTTTACGGATTCGGGGAAAGTTTTCAAAATAGTGGTTTATGAAATTCCCGAAGCTACCAGAGTAGCTCGGGGTCGAGGACTTCTGAATTTCCTAGAGGTCTCTCCTCAAGATAAGGTTTTAACTCTTTTTTCCTTAAGTAAGGAGGATCTAAAATCGGGGGTAAAATATTTAGTCATGATTACCCAAAATGGTATAATTAAAAAAACAGGGGTTTCCGAGTTTGAAAACGTTCGAAGATCTGGTTTGATTGCTATTTCTCTTAAAAAAGGAGATTTTTTAAAGGCAGTTCAAAAATCAAGTGGCGAAGATGAAGTAATTTTAGTAACTAAAAAAGGGCAGGCCATTCGTTTTAAAGAAATTAGAGCTATGGGTAGACAAGCGGCCGGAATAAAAGGAATGAGATTGAAAAAAGAGGATAAAATAGTGGGGATGGACGTAATAAAAAAGGAGGAAGGAAGAAGGCAGAAGTCGGAAGGCAAAAGGCAGAAGGCAGAAAAACAATATTTATTGGTGGTGACGGAAAATGGGTATGGGAAAAGAACGGATTTAACTGAATATCGATTACAAGGAAGAGGAGGTTCGGGAATAAAAACGGCTAAGATTGTTCAAAAAACTGGGGATTTGGTCTTTTCAAAATTGATAACTGATGAAAAAGATTTAATCGTTATTTCTCGAAAGGGAAAAGTAATCAGAACCGAAATTTCCCAAATTCCCAAACTTTCTCGGGCTACCCAGGGAGTAAAAATTATGAAATTGGAAGAAGGAGACAAGGTTGCTTCGGCAACGTGCATCTAAATTTATGGAAGGTTTTTTAAACCCAAATGAGGTCCTAAATCAATTGAAATTGTCAGGCGAAATGATTGCCGCTGATTTTGGTTCCGGTTCCGGAGGTTGGGCAATACCTTTGGCAAGGAGATTAAAATTTGGCAAGGTTTATGCTATTGATATTTTAGAAGAACCGCTTTCGGCTCTGAAAAATAAGACCGAAATTGAAAGGGTTTATAATATTGAAACAATCAATTCCAATATTGAAAAGGGAGTAAAACTGCCGGATTTATCTTGTGATCTGGTTTTATTAACTAATTTACTCTTTCAGGTCGATGATAAAAAGAAGGTTTTGACTGAAGCCAAAAGGGTTTTGAAAAAAGGAGGAAAAATTTTAGTTATTGATTGGTCTCCCGAAGCTCCCTTAGGTCCTAAAGAAGGAAGGATATCACCGAAAGAAGTTAAGGAAATGGCTAAAAATTTAAGTTTGAAATTAGAAGGAGAATTTAAAGCAGGTCTTTTTCACTATGGCTTAATCTTTACTAAACCTTAATTTGTGTTAAGATGATATAATAAAAAGAAAGGGATCCCCCCGTTTTACTTGTCAAGGGAATCATCTCTGTGGTACAACAAATAATAGGTGGATAATTGAATTTCAAATTGAAAATTGGAGATTGAAAAATAAATAAAGGTCGAATAAACTTTAAACCGTAAACTATAAACAAAAAAATATGAGAAAGATTATTCTGGCTTTATTAACAATAATTTTATTAGCACCAACTCTAGTTCTAGGACAGGTTATTCCTGCTGCACCTACTGGATGTACTATGCGTGGTGATTATGCCGGTTGGGGAGCGATGAAGTGTCCTGCCAAAAATGCCAGTTGCCTTTTTACTGATACTACTGTTGACTGTGGAGCCTGTTGTATGCTAGATGCTGTCTATAAGGTCTCGCAATGGGTAATGTATATCGTGATAATCATTGCCTTTATTTTCATAGTAATGGGAGCGCTTAATATAATCACAGCTGGTGGATCGCCGGAAAAAGTAACAACTGGAAGAAATTACATTCTCTATGCTATAATAGGTTTAATTGTTGCTTTATTAGCCTGGCAGCTACCAAGGATAGTGATGTCAGTTGTTGGACTTACATAATAGAATAAGAGTAGAGAGAACAGGATTTACTTACGGTCCAAACCCCCGCCAAATCTGGCGGGGGTTGATTTTTTGGTTTAAAAAGATAAGATAAATTTGCGGACGTAGCCGAATTGGTATAGGCGCAGCGCTTAGGACGCTGTGGGGAAACCTGTGTGGGTTCAAATCCCACCGTCCGCACAGTCATTCCCCGACCCCCGCTTTAGACACCTTCGGTTTCTAACGTTTTCGCCTTCGGCGAAAGCCTGTTTTCCACCACGGGGAATTCTTAAACTAAAAGTCGCCTCAGAAAGGCGACTTTTAGTTATTAGTTATAAGTTGTTAGTTAGTTTATTCTTTCACCTCAATCTTTTTCTTTCTCTCCCTTTCGATTTTGGGCATTCTGATGGTTAAAATTCCTTCTTTAAAAGAGGCCTCGGTTCTTGAAGGATCGATCTCAGCCGGTAAAATAATTTCTCTGGAAAATGGCCCCCAATAACATTCTTGATAAAAATAGTTTATTTTTTCATTTTCAATTGGTTTCTCCCTCTTTCCTTTTACCGTCAATTTATCTTTTTCAATTGAAATATCTAAATCTTTTAATTTAATCCCGGCAATGGCTGATTGAATAACCAATTCTTTTTCTGTTTGATAAACATCGATGGCTAATTGCCCTTCTGATTCAAATAATTTCCCTTCAAATTTTCTCTCTTTTTCCTTAATTTCTTTTTTTGATTTTTTAAAAAAGTTAATCATCACTTTAAATTTTACCCTCCCTTTTTGATTTCGTCAAAGCGTCACTTGGTAGACAGATGCTTTTCATTTTTTCAAGTTTTTTAAACCCTCGCGAAACAAAAAAGGCGAGAGAAATTAAGATTATTATCGGAATTAAAAATTTCAAGAATCCTTCAATTTCCATTAGGGAAAAATTATAAAGGCCGTGTAAAATCGTAGCAATTCCTAGGCCAGTTAAAATTAATTTGAATTGTTTTTCGATCTCAAAAAAAGATTTGGCCAAGAAATAACCAATTAATCCTGAACAAAGAGCGTGTAAGAAAGTGGCAGTGATAAAACGAAAAGAAGCTAAAACTAAAATCTCTTGAAATGATAAGGGCATTATTTCTGGAGAGAGAAAAAATAAAAGGTTTTCCAGGGCAGCAAAACCTAAGGCCGAAATTATCATATAAAGCATACTATCTATTGGCTCATCAAATTCAGAACTGGATATGGCTTTCTCTTTAACTACTAAAAATTTTAAGGTTTCCTCAACTAAAGCTATTCCAAAAAAGATATAGAAAATTTGAGGAAAGTTCAAAATCGAAACTACTTCAAACGCTCCCCTTTCAATAAAAATCGCAGGTAGTGTAACCAATGTCCCTAGAAAGAAGATTTTTAAAACCATCCCCTTTGGTTCGGGATGAACGTCTTTTCTCAAAAAAAATAAAAGCCAAACAATACTAGGCAAAAGACCAAAAATAAGAAAGGTAAGATAATTCATAAATAATAATTAATAAGACATAATGATTATGGATTTTGTATTCTTAATTATTAATTAAACTAGCCTCAGATAGCACGGGGCCATTCTTCTATCATTAAACATTTCTTTTTGTTTGGTAATTTTTGATAAATTTCTTCGGTAATAAAAGGAATAAAAGGGTGTAAAAGTTTTAAGGAAGTTAGCAAAACATATAATAAGATTTTACTAGTCGGTAGTTGATGGTTTGTATTTTGTAGTTGCTTTTTTGATTTTTCTATATAAATGTCACAAAAATCATGCCAGAAAAAATCATATAATTTGTGAGTTGCCTGACCAAAACGAAACTTTTCTAAATCTTGATTCACAGATTTCGCTGTTTTATCTAAAGCTCTAAGAATTTTTTTATCAGCCTTGGTTAATTTTTGAATTTTGAATTTTGAATTTTGAATTTGTTTAGGATTTAGGGTTTTGAATTTTGAATTTTCGATTTGTAGCAATACAAAGCGGCTGGCATTCCAAAGTTTATTGCAAAATTTTCTTCCCATTAAGATATTATCTTCGACAAATTTAATGTCTTGCCCTCCCATAATTTGATAGGCAATGCCAAAACGGGTAGCATCAGCTCCGTATTTTTCAATTAAATCCAGAGGATCAATTCCGGTACCCAATGACTTTGACATTCTTTTTCCTTCTCGGGTTAAGACAGTGGGGTGGATATAAACTGTGTGAAAGGGAATTTTCTTCATAAATTCCATTCCAGAAAAAATCATTCTCGCCACCCAGAGATTAATAATTCCTCGATCAGTACATAAAACATCGGTCGGATAGAATCTATCGAGATCATTTTTTTTATTTTTTTGGGGGTTACCCACCGTAGTTTTGGCGGAGGCGGGCCAACCCAAGGTAGCAAACGGCCAAAGGGCCGAAGAAAACCAAGTATCTAGAACATCTTCCACTCCTTCAAGGGGAATTTTGTGACCCCACCAGAGTTGGCGGGAAATACACCAATCCCTGATATTTTTTAACCAACTAAAATAAATTTTCTCAAAATTTTTCGGAATAATTTTAATTTTCCCAGCCCTCACTACTTTAATTGCTATTTTAGCCAAATCTTCCATTTTCAAAAACCATTGCCAAGAAGGGATTTGTTCGATTTTAGTTTGACAGCGATAACAATGAGGAACCTGATGTAAATAATCTTCAATTTTTTCCAATAAATCTTGATTTTTCAAATCAGTAACAATTTTGTCTCTGGCTTCTAAGGTCTTTAATCCCTGATAGGAAAGGGGCGCTTCCTTGGTTATTTTTCCATTACCGTCGATGACTTGAGTAATTTTCAAATTATTTCTTAGTCCAATTTCATAATCGGTTAAATCATGGGCCGGAGTAATTTTAACTGCTCCAGTACCAAATTTTTGATCAATTAATCTATCGGCGATAATTGGGATTTCTCGATTGGTTAAAGGCAAAATTACTTTTTGACCGATTAAATCTTCATATCTTCTATCTTTAGGATTAATGGCTATTGCCATATCGCCCAGCATCGTTTCCGGCCTGGTTGTCGCCACCACAATAAATCGGGGGCTGTCCCTCCCCTGTCTCTCCACTAGTGGGTAACGGATATACCAAAGTTTTCCTTTTTCTTCTTCGTATTCTAATTCCAAATCCGATAAACTAGTTTGGCAGCGAGAGCACCAATTAACCACTCGTTTTTGACGATATATCCAACCTTTTTTATAGTAATGCAAAAATGCCTCTTCTACTGCCAAAGAATATGCCTCATCCATAGTGAAACGGGTTCTCGACCAATCACAAGAAACTCCTAATTTTTTAAGTTGATCTAAAATAATATTTCCGTATTCTTCTCTCCATTGCCAAACTCTTTCTAAAAATTTTTCCCTTCCCAAATCAAAACGAGTTTTACCTTCTTTTTTTAACTCTTTTTCAACTTGGACTTGGGTAGCGATGCCAGCGTGATCAATTCCAGGAAGCCATAAAGTTTTGAAGCCTTGGAGACGTTTCCAGCGAATCAAAATATCTTGAACCAACGAATTTAGGGCATGACCCATATGAAGAGAACCTGTGACATTGGGCGGAGGAAGAACAATAGTAAAGCACTTTCCTTTTTTGCCTGGTAATTTATCGGGATTAAAGAAATCCGATTTTAACCAAAAATTGTAAATTTTCTCCTCAACCTCTTTTGGATTGTAAACTTTTGGAATTTCCATAAATTTATTTTAATGTTAGATTCGCATCAACCATAATTCTTTTCCAATCTCTCCTCTCCCCTCTTAAATAATGAGAATACGCAGTTATTCCGACCATGACCGCATTGTCGGTGCAAAATTTAATATCAGGTATTAAGTATTTAGTATGTGGCAATTCTTTTTTTATTTTTTCTCTGAATTGCCTTCTTAATTCGTTATTGGCTACTACGCCACCGCCTAGAATTACTGATTTAGTATTAAATTCTCTGGCTGCTCTTAGGGTTTTATTAATTAATACATCGACTATCGCCTGTTGAAGTTCGGCCGCAATTGTTTGAATATATTCTTTCGATTCTCCAACTTTTTGGGGACGACTCTTAAAATCGTATAAAACTGCTGTTTTTAGACCAGAAAAACTAAAATCAAAATTTTTTTGATTAATCATTGGCCTCGGTAACTTAATTTTTAATTTCAAATTTTTAATTTTTAATTTCGCGGCTTCGGCCGCGATGACTGGGCCTCCAGGATATCCTAATCCTAAAATTCTGGCTACTTTATCGAAACATTCACCGGCCGCATCGTCTCTGGTTTCGCCTAAAATTTTATATTTTCCAAATTTTTTCATCAAGATTAACTGGGTATGACCACCGCTTACAACCAGACAAATTGCCGGAACTAGAAATTGAAAATTAGGAATTAAGAATTGGGAATTTTCGCGAATGAAATTCGCGAAGATGTGGGCTTCAACGTGATTTATCGGAATAATTGATAATTCATAAAAATAGGCTAGGGCTCGGGCAAAATTCACCCCCACCCATAGACAAGGTTCTAATCCCGGCCCGATGGTAACAGTAATCAAGTCAATTTTTGGTTTTCCATATTTGATTAAAAAGTTTTCAAGTTCTTTTAGAAGGTAATCTTCTTTTTTAAAAATTCCCTTTAATTTTCCGATTTTTATTTTCTTTTTTTCTCCTTGCTCAAGTAGGTTAGCTTCTTCCAGGGCTTTTTTTGATACCGGAACCAAATTCCTTTGATGCTCCCTTTTGGCTAAGGTTGGATAAACCCCTCCCCATTTTTGATGAATTTTCACCTGGGAAGAAACGACATTGCTTAAAATTTCCAGTTTCTTGTTTCTCGTTTCTAATATTGCTACACAAGTATCATCGCAAGAGGTATCAATGGCTAAGATGACCATATAAGTTATTTTATCTTTTTGTTTGCTTTTTTTCAATTTTTGAGATAAAATCAAAAAGATTTGGCGCATTCGTCTAGCGGTTAGGACACTACGCTTTCAATGTAGCAACATGGGTTCGACTCCCATATGCGCCACACATTTGATATATTAAATTTTAGAACTTGCCGCGGTAGCTCAGGCAGTAGAGCGCATCTCTGAAAAAGATGAGGGCGCCGGCGCACGTCCGGCCCGCGGCACAAAATCCAGCCTTCGCGGCTTTTGAGCCGGGCATTGCCCGCCGAAGCCACTACGGCTGGCGCAGGCGGGTGTAGTTCAGTCAGTAGAACGTTTCCTTGCCAAGGAAAAGGTCACGGGCGCGCATCCCGTCACCCGCTCATCTTTGTTAGGAGGGCTTGCCCGACAGGACGGCCATGCTTGACACTCATTTTTGAATAAGCTATTATGATAGAACCCCCGAAAAAGGGGTTTTAAAATGAATCAAATCAAAAAATATGAATAAAAATACCTTAATTTCTTTAATGTTTATCTTAATTTTCCTTGGCGGTGGTTCAATTTTTGAAGCTAAAACCCAAAAAGAGAGGGCAAATTTACCCGATTTTTCAATTGAGGAAGGCTTAGAAAACAGATTAATTACTATCCAGGGAAATAGTGTCTTAGCAGTTTCGGATCATTTTAGCCCTGAACCAAAAGTTATTGGAAAAATGAAGGTGGTAGTAACCGGATATTCAAGCACCACCTGGGAGACCGACGACACGCCCCAGATTACGGCTGCCGGCACCACGGTAAGAGATGGAATTGTTGCTAATAACGGCTTACCTCTGGGAACGAAAATCAAAATACCGGAATTATATGGGGATGAAGTTTTTGTAGTCGAAGATAGGATGAATTGGAAAAAAGGAAAGTATCAGGTAGATATCTGGTTTTCTTCTTATCTCGAAGCTAAATTTTTCGGCGCCAAAAGAACCTATATTGAGATTTTAGAAGGATGAGGATTAACTCTAAACTAAAAATAAAAAGCCCGTCAAATCGGGCTATTTTGCATTTCACTAAAATTGCCTTAAAAAGCGGGTGTGTTGAAGGTATCGGTAAATTCGAGTAGAAGTCTAGTGAAAATTTCTGGACCAAATTGTAATAAAACAGTACATATCTGGACAGCGTTAGCGCCAGCTAATTGGCAATCACGAATATCTTTTCCAGCAGCAATCCCACCACACCCAACAATAGCGATATTTTTGGGCAATACTTCTCTCAGTTGCTTAATTTGACCAAGGATTATAGGCTTAAGCGCTGACCCACCAAGCCCGGCCAAGCCACCTCCAGGAGTAATCCGTGGTTTTCCTTTTTCATCAAAGAGTAAAGCATTTGGGAAAGTGTTCGATGTCGTAACTGCTTTTACTACTCTAAACTTTTCAATTACCCCAGCTACCTGCCTGAGCAAAACGGGGTCAGAGAAAGGAGAAAGTTTGACAAAAACTCTTGCTTTTTCTCCTACTTTTGCCTCAACGCATCGTAAGATCTCTTCCATTAATTGAGGATCGAAACAAGCGATTCTATTTTGTTGGCTATTTTCCCAAATATTCCCGCATCCAAGATCGAGTTCGGTTCCATCCGCTCCTCTTCGGAAAGCAAATTCTGATAATAAAGCGTACTCGGCGGGATTAAAGCCGGCTACACTGAGAAATAAAGGTTTGTTTGCATTATGGGCTAATACAACCATTTCGGGAAGATTTCGGGCATAATATGAAATTCCTGGATTGGGTAATCCACGAGAATTAAGAGATAGGCCATCTCCTGACCAATAGGTTTCGCCGATATTGCCTTCTCTTTGTTTGATAGTCATTGACCCCACCATAATTGCAGCTGCATTTGAATGAACTAACCTTCTTACCCCTTCTGGACCTTCAAGGAACTTGCAAGTACCAGCACCGTTCATTACCGGGTGCTCAAGAATAATTCCGGCCAAATCAACTTTGGTTTGTATTTCCATCTTCTCTCCTTCTTTAAATTTTAATGTGCGAACTGATTAAAGATTAACATTTGCACTCTAAAAATTCAATGTCAATACGAAAATAAAAAGAAACTTTTTGAAGAGCTTCTTTCTGTGCCCGGGGTGGGAGTTGAACCCACATGGTCGTAAGACCGCAACATTTTAAGTGTTGTGCGTAAACCATTCCGCCACCCGGGCAAAATAATAAGACAGTCGGAGCTTATTTTTGTTTCCCTATTTTTTCTAAAAATACTGCTTTTCTTTCTAAGCTTATTGGATAGTTAGGATAATACATGAACCTTAACAATTTTAATGTGTCATATGTTCCATATCCTAATTTCCAAGAAGCACCTTCATTAAATGGGCAGATCTTTTTCTTAATAAACCCAAGGGTATTTGCTAGAATGTTTTGGAGATCCTCTAAAATTTCCGGGTTTCCAGAAGTGAAATTACTCCTTAATTCTGTGCGGGGTCTTTTTGTTTTTGTATGGATGTAAGTTGTATAAAATACACTCCCGTCTCCATCAAAATATCCTCTGATAAAGTCTGCTAAATATTGAAAGGGGATTTTAGGAAACCTCACTTTTTTACTTTTGCATCGCATACCTCCTAAGGCTAACAATCTTAAGTACATATGTTTCGAATACAAAATGAGCTGATAATCGATGCCATCTGGTCTTTGATATCGGTAGATGGGATAATTACAACCAAAACATTTTTTTATTTGTAAAAGAAGATTGCAATCTCTAGAACTAAATACAATTCTGTACGATTTCTCATGACGCATGTAGCCATCGGCAAACCAAAATCCTAAAACATAAGTCATTTCTTGAGACCAATTATGGAGGAAATTCTCATTTAATAAATATTTTCTTCTACTCATTTATGAATGAGGCACGGATGGGATTTGCACCCATGTATATTGGTTTTGCAGACCAATGCCTTTAGCTACTTGGCTACCGTGCCATTATTTTATTTTAGCATTTTTTATTTTCCTTTTCAATTCTGCTTAAAATTTCCTCAATTCTGGCTGCTTCTTTAGTTTTTGTTTCGATTAAAAATCTGATTTTGGGAACAAATTTTATTCGGATAGTTTTATTAATTTTTTGTTGAAGATGATAAATCATTTTATTTAAAATCGCGGTGATTTTTTCGGTCTGATCTTCGGGTAAAACTGAAATCCAAACATTGGCCTCGCTTAAATTTGCCGAGGTCTCAACTCGGGTAATAGTGACCAAAACTCCTTTGGGAAAATTTCCCTCCCTAAGTAAAATTTTTCCGAGCTCTTCTTTGATGAGCTCGTTCAAACGCTGGATGCGTTTCGACATTGTTTAAAGTTCTAATTTTCTCCTCTCTTTTGTAAAAATTACTAAAATATCTCTTTCTTGAATTTTAGTATTACCTTCGTATAAAATTCCGCATTCTTGTCCCTTAATTACTTTTTCAACGTCTCTTTTGCTAATTTGGAGGTTAATTAGTTTTCCTTGCCCAATTTTATCTTCGCCTCGGAAAACCTCGATTGAGGTTCCCTTCTTAACTTCTCCTTCTAAAACTTTAGCCCCAACAATCTGCCGATTCCCCTCGGTCCAGAAAATGAGCAAAGTTTTAAGTTTGGCCAAATCTATTCTTACAATTTCTGGTTCTAAAATTTTCTCCATCAATTCTCGAACTGCCTGAACCAAATCATAAATTATCTCAAAAGTTAAAATTTTTATCTTCTCTCTTTCGGCTAGGTTTTTAGCCACTGGAATTATTTTAACTCGAAAACCCAATATTTTTGCTTTCGCTGATTGGGCTAACCTAATGTCGGATTCATTAATGTCTCCGACTTCAGTTTTCAAGGCCCTCAGAATAACTTTTTCCTGGGGAAGATTTTTTAAAACCTCTTCGATTGGTTCGATTGAACCTAAAACATCGGCCTTTAAGATTAAATTCAAAACTTTTTTACCAGGTTCAATAAAAAAGACCTCTCTTCTTTCTTCTTTTCCTAATTTTTGAATCGTACCCTGAGCTTCTTCAATGGTTCCAAAAACTTTGAATTTTTCTCCAACCCGAGGAACATTTTCAAAACCAATAACAATGACAGGCATTGAAGGATAAGTGTTTTCGATTTTTTTACCCTGAAAATTTTCCAGCATCTTAATTTTGCCGAAAGTTGAAGATGTTCCAACAATATCACCTGATTTTAAAACCCCGTCTCTCAAGAGTAAAGTAGCAGTGGAACCACGAAATCTGTCCAAATAAGATTCAATTACTACTCCTTCCCCTGGTTTTGAAATATCTCCTTTTAAATTTTCCATTTCCGCCACCAAAAGTATTAATTCGAGCAAGTCTTCAATTCCTTTACCGGTTTTGGCTGAAACATTTAATGAAGGTATTTTACCGCTCATTGATTCAACTAAGATATTTTCCTGAGCGAGTTCTCTTTTAACTTTTTCTGGGTTCGCCTCTGGCCGATCAGTTTTATTAATTGCAATAATCATTGCGATACCGGTCTTTTTAATATGGGAAATGGCTTCTTTGGTTTGGTTCTGAACTCCCTCAACTCCACCAATCACCAAGATGGCGATATCGGCTACCTTCGCTCCTCTGGCTCTCATGGCTGAAAAGGCCTCGTGACCAGGGGTATCAATGAAGGTTATTTTCTTTCCTTGAAACTCAGCTTCGTAGGCACCGACATGTTGAGTAATGCCCCCTGTTTCTTTTTCAGCCAGATGGGTTTTGCGGATAGCATCTAAAATTGAAGTTTTACCAGAATCGACATGACCTAAAACAACAACAATCGGTGGACGAGATACTAAATTTTGGTTCTCTTTTTTAACCATTAAAGTTTGAAATTGACAAAAATTCTGAAATCTTTGAAATTTTGTCAACATTTAGTTGGGTTTATTGCTTTTTCAATTGCTTCTTTTTCTTCTTTCGACAAAAGATACTGAGATTTTTCATCAACGATGGGTTTGGCATAAATTCGATTTCCTTCCCGAGTATACAAACTAGTGATGACAAAACCATTGTTATTTCCATCAAGGAGGGCGACGGAAAAACTTTGATTCCCGCCAATTTCGAAAAAAGGATTAAATCTGACTATCCCTATTTTCTGAATAGAAAATTTGCTTTCCTTTTTCAATTTTTCTAATTCCTCAGAAAACTTTTCGAAATCTTCTTTTAATTTTTTAAATTGAGATAAAAACTCTTGAAAGTTTTCTGGCTCTTTTTTCTTTTTAAAAAAATTAAACATAGCGGAGAGGGTGGGATTCGAACCCACAAACCTGTAAAACAGGTTCAGGTTTTCGAGACCTGTGTCTTGCCGTTCGACGCACCTCTCCCGTCGTTTATCAATATGTCATCTTCTATAAGTTTTTAAAAAATTTCTAAATTTGGAAATATGTTTAGGATTACTAGATCCTATTTCTTTAAAATATCTAATAATTTCGCTTTCTCGTCGAAGGCGAACATGTTCTTTTTCTCCTGTTGGATGATAATTTAACTCTTTTAGTATTTTTTTAACTGAGAAAAAAAGTGGTAATGAATGCGTGCTAAAATCTATGCCTGGATTAAAATAATATTTATTTTTTATTTTATGAAGATCTATATAGAAACTTCCGTCAGTATCTATCAATCCTCGCAAACAAGCCATTTTTAATTTCTTATCTCTTTTAATCCAATCTGGGATATCAATCTGTTGTTTAATCTTATCGCCCTTTTTTAATCCATGTTTTATTAAATATTCAATTAGATTCTTACTAGAGACGATTGTCTCATATGTATTCCTATTTTCTCTCTCAGAAATCGTTGATTTTAAATGAAATAAATCTCTAAAAAGTCTGGTTATACGCCCTACATATTGTTTATCTGTTTCTTTATTTAAGGTTATTGTAGCCTGAGAATTCTGAATTCCACCATCTCCCATAAGAATACCTATCAATTCAGCTAATTTTGGAGAGTTTTTGGGATAATTAATTTTCTTCCTTAATATAAAGCCAATTTTCTTTGCGAATTCAGGATCCAAACGGAACTTCTGAGAAGTAGTTTTTCCTCCTTTACTTCTTCCCTCGGGCGTTCCAGGGCCTCCATATAATTTATTCCTTGCAAAAGCTCCCTTTCTAGCCGCTTTTTTAATATGCCAATATTCAGGAAGAATTTTTATTTTTGGAGATCTAAGATTACTAATCTTGACTAATTTTCTAAAAACAAAAAAGGGCATTAAACACTCTCCACTCTTCCAATCTGAAAAAGAGCGTCTATGTACTTTACAAATATCAGCTAATTCTTTGGGGGTGAGTCCGGTTTTATCTTGAACTTTCTTTAAAAAATTTCGGGCCTTTATTCTAAGAAATCTCACTCGTGCCATTATTATATTTTATCAGTTTCATCCCGTAATTCAAGTCCGCCACCTCTCCATAAAGTAAGCTGAATTCATAAACCACTTTGTATTTCTCCAGTTATCTCTTAAGATAACGCTTTTCTACCAAAAAATCAATGTGGTATAATTAACATATTCGTATATTCGTACTAATTCGTAATTCGTAGGGATATGAAAAAAGTCGCCATAATCGGAGTTGGAGGCAAAACCGGAACGATGTTTGCTTTTGAATTGAAAGAGGCGGCTGAAGTTTTAGGGGTGGGGAAAGAGAAGGAAATAGAAATAATGAACCAAAAAAAAGTTTATATAGATAAGAATGGAAGGGTGGAATTATTCGAAGGAAAAGTAATAAAAGATACGGAATTTAAAGAGGATTTTCAGCCAGATTTCATTTTTTTAGCAACCAAGAATCCGGTTGCTGCACCAATTAAATTTTATTATCAGAAATTCAAAAACAAAGAAAAAGTTCCAACCCTTTTAATTTCCCAAAATGGTTTCTCCCCTCTAGAAGACGCAAAAAATGCTTTGAAAGAAATTTTCGGAAGGAATTTTGAAAAAATAAAAATAGTCAGGATTATCCTCTTTAATCCAATTCAAAAAAAAGAGGTTGAAAATAAAATCTTAATTACTTATTCTTTGCCACTCAGAATTGCCCTGGCTCCCGCCTTTGCTAAAGCTTCGGCGGGCAAGAAAGCTTCAGTCCCTAGCGAAATTAATAATCTAATTGAAATTTTCAAAGTGGCTAATTTTGAGGTTGAAGCGTTCCCTGAAAACGAAGCACAAAATCTGGAATTTTCCAAACTCTTTTTAAATTTAATCGGTATGGCTTCTGCCTCCAGAGGGCTTTCGATCAGAGATGGACTTTCTAATCCGGAAATATTTAAAGAGGAAATCGAGTCCTTGAAAGAATACATTAGAGTGGTGGAGACCGCCCAAGGTAAATTTCTCAATTTTTCCCGTTACCCAGTAAGGGTTTGGACTATTTTGATAAATTTACTTCCTACAAATTTATTTTTAATTTTCAAACCGCTTCTTGTTCAATTAATTAATCAAGAAAGAGAAGAAAAAACAAAGGATTTGGACGAAATTGAATTTTACAATGGAGCGGTAGTGAAGCTTGGGAAAAAAATGGGAGTTGCGACTTCAGTTAACGAAAAAATTTATAAAAGAGTATTAGAAAAATTAGGTAAATGATGAGAAGAAAATAAAAACGCCCAGGGCTGGGCGTTTTTAAGTTCTCGTGGTGGACCCGCGGGGAATTGAACCCCGGATTCGACTATGCCATAGTCGCGTGTTGCCTCTATACTACGGGCCCTTTTTCTATGCCCCTGAGAGGAATTGAACCTCTATTTCCACGTTAGGAGTGTAGTGCTCTATCCGTTGAGCTACAGGGGCAATTAATAAAAATTTTAGCAGGTTTTTACTTTTTTGACAATTTTTTTTATGCTAAAATAAATTATATGTTAGAAAAATCGCCGATAGTCGATGTGGCAAAAAAAGTTTGCCCAGCCGTAATTACTATTACCATCACTAAAGACCTTCCTAAGGTTGAAGGATTTTATTCTTTTCCTTTTTTAGGAAAAGAATATGTTTTCCCAAGGTTTGAAAAAGGAAAAAAAGAAAAGATAAAAATTGGCGGGGGTTCGGGCTTTATTGTCTCCTCCGATGGTTTAGTTTTGACTTGCCGCCATGTTGTAAGTGAACCAAAAGTAGATTACATCGTAATTTTAGAGCCGGATAAAACCTATCCAGCCCAAGTTTTAGCAGCCGACCCTATTGTTGATATTGCTATTCTAAAGATAAAAGGTGATGATTTCCCCTATCTGGAATTGGGAGATTCAGACAAAATCGAATTAGGCCAAACAGTAGTGGCCATCGGTAATCCCTTAGGAGAATTCCACGATACTTTAAGCGCCGGAATAATCTCGGGATTGAGTCGAAAAATTCAAGCCGTTGGCCCCCTCAGCCGCCAGGTTGAAAGTTTAAGGGGATTAATCCAAACCGATGCTGCTATTAATCCTGGAAATTCAGGCGGTCCCCTGGTTGATCTGGAAGGAAAAGCAATTGGAATTAATACTGCTATGGCAATGGGAGCCCAAAATATTGGTTTTGCTATTCCGATTAATTATGCCAAAAGGATTTTAGCCGAAGTTAAAAAGTATGGAAAAGTAAAAGTTCCTTTTTTAGGAATAAGGTATATTATTTTAGATAAAGAAATTGCTCAGGTAAATAGATTATCAGTGGATTACGGAGCTTTAATTGTCCGAGAAACCTTAGGAGAATCACCAATGGTTAAAGATGGTGCGGCTGAACAGGCAGGACTAAAAGAATTTGATATTATTTTGGAATTAGGCGGAGAAAAAATCACAATGGAAAACACTTTGGCTGAGATCTTGCAAAAACATAAAATCGGAGAGGAGGTTCGTCTAAAAATTTTAAGAGAAAGAAAAGAGATAATGTTAAAAACGAGATTGAGAGAGAGAAAGTAAGGTTTAATAAACTTTTTAAAAACAGCTTCAGAGGCTGTTTTTTGTTTGGGTCCCTTATTGGACGATGTTAGAACCTGTTTGGTGGAATAAAAAACGTATTTACCGATGTTTTTTTAAAAATCGTCTGCGTCTTGTTCTGCTTCCGCAATAATTTTTATTCTTTTTATTTCTCATAATCTATTTAGTTAAATTTATACTTTCTTTTTATCCCAAGATAAAGAAGTAAGCCACAAAATAAACGGTCTTCTGAGCTTATCTATAGACCAATCCTCACCCTTAAAAAGCGAGGCTTTTTCTATTCTAAAACGAGAAAGCAAAGAAATAGTAGCTCTCAAATTTACGGGAGATAATCTATTATGTTCCTCTAAAAACTGTTCTTTCTTTAAGTGTGGGTTTATAACTTTTCGGACCTTTTTGAATCTTGGAATCATATTTTGCAAATAAAAAGCAACTCCTAATAACGGTGAGTCGCAAATAGTATTATTTAGTATTTTCCTTAATGATAATCTGGCAACTATTTGTAGTTCAAAACTCTCAAAACCTCTGTTTTTATCATACGCCCCTTCTTTTTAAAAAGCAAGCCCGAGAGAAAAACCCTCGCCACGTCAGACGTGGCGAGGGCGAAAAAATCGCAGGGTGGCTAGTCGGATTTGAACCGGCGATGACTCCTCCACAGGGAGTCGTGTTACCGCTACACCATAGCCACCATATGCCCTCGGGCTGACTCGAACAGCCACTCTTGGCCTTAGAGGGGCCCTGCTTTATCCAGTTAAGCTACGAGGGCGAATTTGGGGACTTTTAATTATAGAAAATTTTATTTACTTAATCAACTCTTCGGTAAGAACCCGAAATAAGTCACGGTATTCTTTTGAATCTGCTTCATCGAAATTTTTTTGACGCACTTGCCATCCGGCCAAAATTTTTTGATAGAGATCCTCTTTAAATTGGAGGGGTTTTTCAATTACCTGGGGTTCTTTTTTCCCGGCTAGAAAACTATATTGGTAAAAAATTAAAACTCCAAAAACTAAGGCCAAAAGAATTAAACCGAAAAATGCCGGCAAAGGATTTTCTCCAACCCTAAAAAATGTTTTTTTAGAGAATTCTTTTATTTTTTTTATTCTGTTCATTTTTAGCACACCTAATAAAAAATAGTATTGTTGGTTAGCGGGTATAAACCTTTATCGAAAAGGTAGATTCAACATCGCCCAGGGAAAGACCTTGAAATTTTGTTGATTGGATTTCCCCTTCAGTTAATTTCTTAATATTTAAGTTCGATATTTCGATTAAATAAGGGCCGTTTTCTAATTTTTCCAAAAACTTCAAAAAATTGGGGAAAGAGCCATGAGTTGAAATTTGAAAAAATAAACTTGGCCAAGGTTCGGTATCTGTTTTTATTTTTGGCGCCAAAGAAATTTCAATTCTTTGTTGGAAAGACACAGCGTTTTTTTCTAAAAAATTTATGAATTCAATTGGTACCTCAGGATCAATGAAAAACCCGTTAATCTTGGTTAAATTTGATTGATAATCTTGGTAGGTCTTTTCTAATTGACTAAGATTTTTTGTATCTTCTCTAAGAGAAGCTAATTCGTTTTTTGAGGAAATTAAATCTTCTGAATTTTTCCGGATTTCTTTCAAAAATTTAGGAATTACAAAGGCAAAGAAAAAAATAGAAATCACTCCAAAAATTATAAACCAGAAATAAATTTTTTTTCTCGAACTCATTTTATGTCAAATAAAAATTACTTTTTAATTTAATCGCTTCTTTTAAATTACTTCGTAATTTTAAAATTAACCTGAAAATTAATATCGGTTGCCTTAATCCAGTTTTGAGGCGGAAAATTAACCTCTGGAAATTCATTTTCCAGGGTCTTTTTGAATTCAAATAAAATTTCTCGATTAGGAGAGAATCCGGAAAGAGAAACTTGAGCACTCTCTTTTTGATAGGAAAAATTGGTTAAATACATTTGAGAAGGAAGAATATCAGAAATTTTATTGAAAATCTCAGTTAATCTGACCTGCGCCTGGTAAAAAGAATCGAGTTGAGAAAGTGTTCGATTGATTGAAATGATTTTTTCTCTCAAATTTTGAATTTCCGGAGCTTCGGAATTCTTTTCTTCTAAATTTATCACTGTTTTTTCTAAATCAATCTGTTTTGAAATATGGTCATTAATCGCAAACAAAATTAAGGTAAAAGAGAAAAGAAAAATCAAAATCAAAATCCCAAAAATGATTATCATTTTTTTTATTTCTTCTTCGTAAAGTTCATCTTTAGTTTGAGGTGGTAAAAGATTGGTGATCATACTTTGATAAACTCAGTATAACCGTTCGGCTGAGCTCACGGCCGAAGCCCTGAACTTGTTGAAGGATCATATTCTCTTTATGCCCCTAAGGGCTAATCCCAGAGCCGTAGTATAAGATAGAGATTTTTCATAAGATAATTCAGGGACTTCTTTAAGAGGTTCGGGTAAAATATTGGTCCAGGGATTGCCTAGTTCGGCTGGAGTTCTAAGTTCAGAGGAAAGAAAATTGGTTAAACCTTTTAAATTGGCTCCTCCACCACAGAGAAAAATTTTTTCCACTTCTTTCCCATCTAAAGGAAGATGTTCGTGATGAATATGAGTATGGTAATAAAAAAGACACGTCTGTATTTGCTTAACTAAATCCCGCAAGCAAAAAGAAAGAATCTCAGAAACTTCCTTTCCTTCTTTGTCTTTTCCCTCTAAACCATATTCTATTTTTAATTTTTCGGCTTCGCTCAAATCAATTTTCAAATGTTTAGCGATCGCTTCAGTAAATTTTTGAGAAGAAATAAAAATAGAACTGGTAAATCTCAAAGAATAGCCAGAAAAAATAATAAAACTGGTTCGGGTAGCACCGAGATCAATTAAAAGAAGAGGAGAAGGAGAAACTTCGTGTTTAACCAAAGCCCGAGCAATAGCCTGAGATTCAATTTCTAAAACTTTGGGAATAAGGCCTGCTTTTTTAAGGGAGGTGACGTAAGGATCAATGATCTTTTTTGGCATGGCCGTAATTAAAACATCAAAATGATCTAAATGATTGATAACCGGTTTCACGATTTGAAAATCTAAATAAAATTCCTCAATGGTCAAAGGGATATAGTTCTCGGCTTCAAAATGGATGGCTTTTTCTAATTCTTCTTCTTTCATCAATGGCATCTGAATTGTCTGTAAAAATGCTTTTTCTTCTGGTAAAGAACAGGCACCATATTTTGTTTTAATTTTCTCGCCCTTTACTTTAGAAACTGCTTCTTTGATAATTTTGGCCAAGGCCTCTCCATTTTTAATTTCGCCGCTCTCAATTATTCCAGGATCTATCTTTGCTTCACCGAAAGAAGCTAAAATCAAAGAATTTCCTCTTTTCTTGAGCTTTACAATCTTCAAAGACAAATCAGAAATATCAAGGCCAAATGCTTCTGGTTTTAAAGTTAAAAAATTAAACATCTTTAAACTTAATTATATCAATAAATTTTTAATTTTGCATTTTCACTTTTAAACTTCATTATTTTATTTCTTCCCATCTAATAATCTTAAAATCAGGAGTAATGTAGGGAACAAAAGGCGGAGGAGCATAAACTAAATTCGCATCAAAATAACTTTCTCGTTTTAAATATCCAGAGATAATTTGGCTTCCTGAAGTCCATTGAGTTCCAACTCTGCCATTACTCACGATTGAACCATAAATTTCCAATTTATCTTTGGTATTCCCGGGATAGTGATTTCTTGAAAAACGCCCTTTTTGGGCAATGAAAATTCCTCTTAGTTCCATTTGGTTTGGGGAATTGGGAGAAATCAAAACATTTCTCTCCCCTATCACTGAAAAACCATCTGAACCATCGAGGGTAGTATAGTCTATATTGCCTTGCAAAATTACATCTGTATCTAAATTAGGATTGATTAAATTGGCTGAAGCTATTGTAATCTTTCCTTTTATTTCACCTTCGGGCCATAAATTATCTTCAACAAAAATCACCGAACAAGCGGAAGGAATAGAATATGTGTTATAGAAATATTCATTGGAAATTACGAAATAATCATAATGCCAGTCCTCTTCCAAAGAATAGGCCCAGGTTGAAGAAAGGCCAGTAATTATCCAGACATCAAAAGTGCCATTATTTTTAAATCGAATGTGATAACCCTTTCCCTGCGGATTAATGTTGGTGGAAGGTGGTAAATAAATTCCATTGGTTTGAGCCGAATTTTTCATCTGAGCCAAATCGATAGTGATACCAGTGAAATCAAAAGGTGTAATAGGAAAACTAAAGAGATCGGGATTGCTATTTTGAGTAGTGGTGAAAACGCCAGGGCAGAAACAGTTAGTGCCATTAACCCAGCAACCATAATTCGTGGGACAAGTAGAACAACCGAAGGAACTGGTACAAATCCAATTATTTTGAGCTGAGGTTACGGTTGATTGATTTTCACCGTCCATTCTGACTCCTCCGTTTGAGTGGTAGGGACCTCTAATTTCATGGTCTGAACCAATCCAGACATTATTATTTAAAACATAAGAGTATTTCGCAACTGATGTCCGAGCATACAAGGTTTCGACTTTTCTTTTTATTTGAGGGAATTTGTTTGTCCAACCTTCGGAAATAATTTTTTTCTGAACTGTCTCGCCACAGAAAACGGTTGAACTAATTTGGAGAGAAAAATGACCAATGGGATTTCCGGCGGGATCGAAATAATCTTTTTCCGTTTGGCAATTTTGTTCAACATTGTTATTGAGGCACCACCGGTAATAATTCAAGCCGGCTTCGGCAATATACAAAGATTCATTCCAGGCGACCTTTTGTGAGGATTGTCTCATTTGTAACAAAATAAAACCTAAAAGCCCCCCGAGCAAAATCAAAAATATGGCTCCAAAAACCAAAACCAAAGTAGTGATTATTCCCTTTTCCCTTAAAATTCTCATTTTAATTATGTCTTATTAATTATTATTTATTTTTATTCCTCTTTTAGGTTTCTTAGCTGGACAAAAGATTCTAATTGAAAATCTTGAGGTGGCCGATTGGGATTAACATTAACAACTAAAAAAATTTTCATTAATTTAGTGTCAACTAATCGAGCGGGGAGATCTGCGATTTTGGTTCCGCTTTTATCGAAATACTCAAAAATGGGCGGGGTATTTCTGATATAAGAAGAAATTATTGAAATCTTTTCTTGATTTAAAGGATATTGAACTGGGGAACCGGTTGGCTCAATCACTCCTTTTCTTAATTCGTGTTCGGACCCAGAAAGTTCGGCAAGAAAACTAAATTCAAATCTGGCTTTCATTGAATGAGGGCAATTGGGACCAACTTGGGAACTGGCGTCGGCTAAAAACTGAACCGAGTTATCGCTAGCCTGAGAAGTCACGTCAAAAGTACTGCTCCCTTGCCAGGCCCCGGCACAATCAGAACAACCTGTTTTGCATAAATCTCCGAGTTTTTGCGAATCAGCAAAAATTTCGACATATTCACTACTTGCTCCTAAATCTCCTTCGACTGAAACTTTGACTGTAGCTGATTTCAAAGTTCCTTGAAAAAAATTGGAAAAGGTTGCGCTACAACTTCCTCCAGCCGAAGAAGTGATGCACTCTTGGGTTTGATTCCCGGAATTTAAATTGCCCAAAAAATACCTTACCCTTTCAGTTTTCCCATCTCCGTCGATATCGTTGAAAAAGGTAAATTCTTTATCTCCAGCCAAAACTATCGAGTAGGAACCATCTTCTCCGCTTCTGGCTCCTCTGATTTCTTTTACCATTATTTCAATTCCTCTTCTCGCCTCTTCAATGGCTTGAGATTGTTCCCAGATATAACCGTGAGTTCGATAGAGCATCAAAATAGAACCAAAAACTGCTCCCAAACTTATGGTAAAAATAGCGATAACGACTAAGGTCTCAATTAAAGTAAATGATTTCATATTTCTTAATTGGCAGGACTATTCTATTTGGGGTAAGGTTATTATTTTTGTCAGGTCGCCAGAAACGGAAACAGTCGTTGAGGTCGGCGAATATCCGGCTGCCTGAATTTCTAAAGAATAATTGGCTGGCTGAAGAGGAATAAAATAGGTTTGACCTTTCTCATTGGTATATTGGATTTGATCATAACCAGCATTATATAATCTGACGGTGGCTGAAAAAATTGGTTCTAAGGTTTCTGAATTTTGAATAGTGACTAAAAGAGAATTTTGGGAATCTAAATATAATTTAACTGTTAAATTAGTATCTGGAGAAAGACCAATTGGTTGTGGGGATGGGTCGGTGGAAACTAAATCCAAATCAGTAGCCGGATTAACCGAAAAAGTATAAGAATCCCATTCTAAATTTAAAATATCAAGGTAGCCATTGATATTAGAAGTATGATTTTGGGAATATTTATAAACTGGATTTTCACCGGCATCTTTGCCAATAATTTTCCCTCCTCTTAAATTGAAAATAACGCTGAAAATAGGAGTAGCTTCACTATTTATCCAAGAAACCTGCCAATCGTAAAGAGTCGAAGAAATGGTTAAATCAGTTGTCGAGAGATTCCCTTTTATTTTTAATTGAGAATAAGTAGTGATGTTTAAACTTGATAAATCCACTGACGACACTCCAAAACCTAGAGAATTACCTGGCAGGTTAGTGTCAGGAATTAAAATCCAATCCGTCCCTTCAAGATATAAAATTTGGTAAAGAATTTGAGTCCCAACTGGTTCGGTATCATTAAAAGACAATTTGTCCCAGTCAATTAAGTTTCCGGGAGTAATTGGAATTGAAATTAAATAACCTGAATTTTGATACTGACTATCGATTTTGGCTAAATTTATTTCTCCTCCACTGACTGTTACGTCGGTTGATTCTGAAATCTTATTCAAATCCAAAAAAGAATCGGAAAAAGAATCAAACCCCCAAGGGGAAAGAGTATTTATTGAAAAAGAACTTAGTTTATCAATAGAAAAACTCGTTTCCGTAAGTTGGCCTTCCAAAACTAAGGGGTGGGGATTTTCAGGAATAGTAATTTCAGTCGTCCCATAAGTTCTTTCGGTGCTATAACCTGTCTTAGAAACCACTACTTTATAAGCCGTAGGGGAAAGAGAAAAATAATGTTTCCCTTCATTTGGAGTGGCTGTTGTTAATGTCTGATTAGTGGCTGGATCTTTTATCTCAATTAAAGGTGCAGGAATCATTAAACCTGAAGCATTAAACACTGAAACCGAAAGAATGCCACCACCTGTACCACATTCTTGGGCTAAATTTTTGGGAGAAATGTCGGTTGAAGCTTTTATCTCGCCACTCAATACTCCGGGCCAAGAGACTTTAATTTCTGCTTTTTTGTAATCACTGGGGCAAGTATCATTAGGGATAGCAATGCCATCGGCTGGATCAACCACAAAATCCACTCTCCGTTCAATTTTATATTCAACATTGTTAAAAACTACGGTAGAAATAGATTCCAAGATACCGTTAGGAAATTGATTTTTAACACCAATCGATTCGTAAGGTAAATTTCTGATTTTTTCTATTTCTCCGTTTAAAATAGCAGTAGCCGTGATTTTATTTTTGGATTGCCCAATAACCTTAAATCCTAACTGATAAGCACCAAAAATTCCCAAAAAGACAATTAAAATTAAAAAAGTTCCAATCAAAACCTCAACTAATGTAAAACTCCTATTTTTGGAATCAAGAATCATGAATTAAAAATTAGGTTTTTAAATTTCTACTTTCCACTTTCCACTTTCTATTTTCTATTTTATGGCGCCGAGCATTCCGTAAATTGGCTGAATCATGGAAACGGCAAAAAATCCAACTGCGGCTCCAATTAAAAGCATTAAAACTGGTTCAATTACCGAGGACAGATTTTTAGTAGCATTAGCTACTTCTTCTTCATAAAAATCAGCTAATTTGGTTAAAATTGTGGAGGTCTCCCCGGTTTCCTCTCCCACCTCGATCATTTGGATTACCATCGGTGAATAAAGCCCTTGATAAGGTCTCAAGGCCTCGGAAAGTTTAGAGCCTTTTCTCACTTTTTCACTTGCTTCTTTTAATGTTTCTTGAAAATAAACATTCTCTACTGCTCCTGAGACAATTTCCAAAGATCGGACAATAGGAACCCCGGAAGTAATCAAAGAACTTAAAGTTCTAACGGTGGAAGCCGAATTAGTTTTACGAATAATCGGTGAAATAATGGGGATTTTTAAGGTAAGAAAATCGGCTGTTTTTCTTCCAACCTTCGTTTTTAAAATAAATCTCAGTAAAACTGCCAAAAATAGACCAATTAATAAGACCAAAAACCATTTCTTGGCTAAAAAATTACCTAAAGCAATCACGAATCTGGTAGTTGAGGGAAGTTCAACGTTTAATTCTTGGAAGGTTTGAGCTAATTTTGGAATAACGACAATAAGCATCAAAACTCCGATTCCAATCATGGCGGAAATAATTACGGCTGGATAAATCATTGCCCCTTGGATCCGGGAACGAAGTTCATGCTCGCGCTCCATTTGGTTAGTCAAAACATTTAAAACATCTTCCAAGGTTCCAGCTTCCTCTCCGATTTTGACCATGCTAATAAAAAGTTCAGAAAAGATATCGGAATGACTAGCTAGGGAATCAGAAAAACTTCTTCCTTTGGTTATTTCTTCAGCGATATTAATTAATGCCTTTGTAAATTTTTTGTTTTTGGATTGAGAGGCCAGGGTTTCTAAAGACCGGGGTAAGGAAATACCAGCCGCAACCATTATTCTTAAATTTCTGGTAAACATCGCTTTTTCAGTTAAGGAAATGCCACCAAAAAAAGGAAGAGAAAATTCAAATTTTTTCTTTCCTGCCTCTTCTAAGTTTGCTGAAATTAAAATATAGCCTTCTTGACGAAGAATACTAGCTAGCTGATGTTCGTCTCTGGTTTCTAAAATTCCGGTCCTTCCCTCTCCGCTAAAAGATTTGGCAGTGTAGAAATACTTGGGCATACTATTCGATAATAACACGGAGAACTTCTTCAATTGTCGTTATCCCTTGGGCAGCTTTAACAAATCCGTCTTCAACCATCGTTCTCATTCCTTCTTTTATAGCCTGGGTTTGAATTTGGTCAGAAGCAGCTCCTTTGATAATTAATTCTTTAATTGTTTCGGTCACTGGCAGTATCTCAAAAATCCCAATTCGCCCTTTGTAGCCATCCGAGCATTCTTTGGTGACCTTTGGTCGATAAAAAGGAATATCTTCAAGGGTTTGTTTTGAGGTGACTAATTTTTCCTCTCTCAAAATCTTTAAAACCTTTTCTAGGTCACAATATTTTCCCAAATTTTTCAACTCTGATTTATTCAGGGTATATTTTTCTTTTTCTTTACATAATTTTCTAACTAATCTTTGAGCTAAAATTAAATTTAAAGTTGAAGAAATCAAAAATGGTTCGGCTTTCATATCAACTAATCGAGGGATAGCACCGGCAGCATTGATGGTGTGTAAAGTAGACAAGACCAAATGACCGGTTAAGGCAGCATTAATAGCTAAACCGGCAGTCTCATTGTCTCTGATTTCACCGACCATTATAATGTCTGGGTCTTGCCTGACTAAAGATCTCAGGCCAGAAGCAAAAGTTAAACCGATTTTAGGATTAACCTGGGTTTGATTAATTCGGGGCATTAAATATTCAATTGGGTCTTCAATAGTGGAAATGTTGACGGTCGGTGTATTCAAAATTTCTGACATCGAATATAAAGTAGTGGTCTTCCCGCTGCCCGTTGGTCCCACTACCAAGATCATCCCGGTTGGTTTTCTTAAGTTCTCATAAGCTTTTTCTAAGGCCTCATCTCTTAATCCTAAACTTTCTAAAGTATAAGCCCGGGAAGTTTCTGGTAATAATCTCATCACAATTTTTTCTCCGGCAAAAACCGGTAAAATAGAAACTCGAATTGAATAACGATAATCCTCGGTTTCAATTTTAAACCTGCCATCCTGGGGCAATCTATGTTCGTCTAATTTTAAATTTGACAAAACCTTAATCCTGGCGATTATCCCTAAGGTTATTTCCCTCGGCAAATGCATTACTTCCCGTAAGATTCCATCGATACGATATCTAATCAAAACCTCATTTTCCATTGGTTCAATATGAATATCGGAAGCCCTTTCCAAAATTGCATGTTTGATGATGGTATCAACAATTTTAATGACCGGTAATTCCTCGGCCGCCTTTTTTAATTCCTCTTTTTCCTCGACAATTTCTTCCTCTTTAATCGGGGTGATTCTTCCTGCTTCCTTTTTAATAATTTCTTCAAATTCGGCGGTTAGGGTTTTTTGGTATTGGCGCAAGACATTTTTAATTGAATCTACTGTGGTCAAACGAGGCAATATCTTGAGATCGCTTTTCTTTTTAATAAATTCAATAGTTCTTAAATCTTCGGGGTCCAACATTGCCACTTCTAGGTTTTGGCCCCTTTTCCGAAAGGCAATGATATTGTGGGATCTCGCTACTGGCTCAGGAATAATTTTCAAAACATCGGAGGGAACAATTTCTTTTTCTAAATTAACGAAGGGAATCCCTAAGATATAGGCCTGAAGTTTGGCTAGTTCTTCTTGATTCACTAATCCATCCAAAACTAAAACTTCACCGATTTTTTGACCGCTTTTTTCGGCTTTTTTTTGCGCCTCTTCAAACTGTCTTTCGGTTACTAAACCGGTATCGAGAAGAAATTTTTTAAGTTGTTGAGGGTCAATCTCCATAAATTTTTATCCAGCAGTACAAGTTCTGAACTACTGGGTTTATTTTGTTGGTAAAGTAAACCCTCCTAAATTTTACTTTGTAAAAATTGGGAGGGTAAAATAAAAAGTAGTTCCCTTTCCTTCTTCTGATTCAAACCAAATTTTACCACCCAACTTTTCAATAATTGATTTAGTAATAAAAAGTCCCAAACCTGTTCCTCCTTTTTCTTTGCTTTTTGAACGAAAGAATTTTTGAAAAATATATTTTTGATCCTCTTGGGGGATACCGACACCGCTATCTTTAATTTCAAAATAAATATCGTCTCCTTTCCTTTCTAAACGAATCTTAATCTTCCCTTTCCTCTGGCTATAACGAATGGCATTATCTAAAAGATTTTCCATAACTACTTTTATTTGCTGGGGATCAGTTAAAATCTTTGGTAAATTTTCATCGTAGCTGAATTCAGTCTCAACATTAGAAGCTCGAGCAAAAGGTTGGAATTCAGAAACCAAACTTTTAATAATTTCGATTAAAGAAACTTTTTCCTTTTTAATTGGCAAAGTTCCTTCTTCAATTCTTGAAGTGATTAGTAAATCCTTGATTAATTCTTTCATTCTCGCGCTGTTTTCTTTTAAAATTTTGAAATATTCTAATTGGCTCTCGGCAATCCTTCCCAAATCTCCAGACATTAAACCATCGATTGCCCAGCTTAAATTAGTAATAGGAGAACGCAATTGATGAGAAACAATTCGGACAAATTCGGTTCTTATTCGGCTGGCTTCGGCTAATTTTTCAAAAGAGACATTGATAATATAAGCAAAAATAAATAAAGTACCACTTAGGGCAAGAACGATTAGGGCAATTAATTGGGGATCTTCAATGTAATGAGTACCAATCAGGTAAGCAGTAGTAGCTGCCCCGATAATAATTATTCCCATAATTAAAAAGAGAAATTGCGGACATTGCCAAAGGGGAACATTATACTTTTGGCACTGGGCTGGGAGATTTAATTGATGATAAATTTTTCGCAGATTCATTTCTTTTATTATAGCATATTTTAAAACAAGTTGACTAAAAAAAGAAATTTTAATATATTAAAAAAGCCGGGGGTTAATGTTAACTTTCACGTCTCTTGCCCGCTTCACCCGCCATAAATTTCGAAGAAATTTGGGCGAGCAAGAAATTTTTCATCGGGGTGTAGTATACCGGTAGTACGTGTCCTTTGGGAGGATAAAGACTGGGTTCAATTCCCAGCACCCCGACCAATTCAGACATTGCGAATTTTGCGGGCAGTTTGTTTGCTCGCTCGCCCCGCCTGCGGCGGGGCTTCGCTCGCATTTTTCCGTATATTTCGGCACAAAATCAAACGGACGAACAAAATCAAAAATCAGTTTTCTGTCCAGCAGGCGGCGGTTCGTTCCAATTTTTTCCGCAAATGATTTGATTTCATCAAAATCGTTTGACGAAGCCAGTTTTTCGGCGTGGTGAGCGGACAAAATCCAATCTTTCAATGGTTCAATCCAATTGTTTCCCTTTCGCCCAAAATCAGCCTTTCTTTTGTTAAGGTCTGTTTTTGTTTTAATGAGTTCGTCTTTTTTGGCAAGATAGGTTTCCTTTTCAATGCTTCCGTCCAAAAAGGCGTTAACGAGCTTGTCTAACTTTTGCTCGGTTTCTTTGATTTCCTTTTCCAGATTTTGGGCGAAAGATTGCGAAGACTGGATATTTTCTTTTTCCCACATTTCCACTTTTGCCAACATTTTTTCTTTCCAGTCTTCGCAAAGAGCGACTTTTGAGATTTTGTCTTTCAATTGTCCAACAAGTAAATCTTCTCGTAAATATTTTTGTGAGCAAGAGCCAAGCCGCTTGGTACAACGATAATAACGGTATGTTCCGCCATTGCCGTGCGCCCATTGAGCGGTTATCGCCGCGCCGCATTCTCCACAAGTTAAAAGTCCGCAAAATGGAAAATAGTGTCTTTTCTTTGAGTGGCGCGGCTTGGCTCTGTTTTTCAAAACTTCCTGCACTTTCTCAAAAGTCGCTCGGGAAACAATTGCCGGAAAACCGCCCTCGTATGTTTCGCCGTTGTGAACGATTAAACCGAGATAAACTTTATTTGTCAGCATTCTTTGAAGTGTTGCCTTGCAAAGCGGTTTTCCGGTTCCGCTCACCACGCCCCAAAAACTCAGGCGTTGGCCTAAACTTTCCAAAGTATGCCGACCCTGCGCGTATTCCTCAAATGCTTTTTTGATAACTCTTGCTTTCATTTGGTCGGGTTCTATTGTGCGGGTTTTGGGATTATTTACATAGCCGAACGGCGCAAGGCCGGGCCATTCGCCCCGCCTGAGTTTTTGGCGAATCCCGCGCTTTACGTTTTCCGACAAATTGTCGGAATAGTATTTTGATTGGCCAAAGGCGACTTGAAGCATGAATAAACCTTGCGGAGTTGGCTCAAACCAAAAAGTGGGAAAGCGCAAAGAAACAATCTTGCCGATGTCAATGCTGTAAATTATTTGTCCGCCGTCAACAGAATTTCTGGCGAGGCGGTCAGGGTGCCACGCCAAAATTCCGACCGGCTCTTTGCTCTCGTATATTTTCTGTATCATCTCGTTAAAAACTTCTCGCCCGGGCTTCTTTGCGCTTTTGCTTTCAATAAACCGCTCGGCAATATCAATGTTTTCTCTTTTGGCAAGGTCCGCCAACTCCGCGAGCTGGGCTTCAATGCTCATAACTTGTCTTTCTTCGTCTTCCGTTGATTTGCGAGCGTAGAGAAAATATTTTGTCTTCATAAGTTTTTACTCCTTAATTTTAATAAGTCGCCTTTGGCCAAAAGCGCGGGATTAAAAAACTGGCTTGGTAGTGCCGCAAAGCGGCAAGCGGAAAAAATTGGAAAGCAAAAACATTTCAATAAATTTCTTAAAGGTTTGTTTTTGCTCTGGCGGCTTTGCCGCCCCGAACCGCCGCCTGCTGGACAGAAAACTGATTTTTGATTTTGTTCGTCCGTTTGATTTTGTGCCGAAATATACGGAAAAATGCGAGCGAAGCCCCGCCGCAGGCGGGGCGAGCGAGCAAACAAACTGCCCGCAAAATTCGCAATGTCTGAATTGGTCGCAATTACTGAACGAAGCTCGAACCTTTTTCGAGCAAAATCCTGACTGATTGCCGCGCTTCGCGCGGCAGAAACCAAAACGGAACGCTCGGGCGGGGCGGGAAGGAAAGGGGGTAAGGGGGAAAGGAATTCCCGCCCCGCCCTCGCTTTTTCGCCGCCGCAATTTTTCGTGCCAACGAAGTTGGCGCGCCGCAAAAGAATGTTGCCCTTGTCCCTCCCGCCCATACGCGGGCAACAATAAAGAACTCCCCAAATAATTTTTCTTTACATTATCTAAATATTTTAGTATCATTTTAGTAGGCAAGGGTTCAAAATAAGATAATTCTTGATACCTATTTTAATAGTATTAAATTATTAGTCAAATGTCAACAAGAAAATTATCCACAATAGCGAAAAATATCAGACAACAGAGAAAAAAGCTTGGATTCTCCCAAGATAAACTTTCTAAGTTAGCTGGCGTTGCTTATAACACGATTGTTAAAATTGAATCGGGCGAAAATCCAAACCCCACCATTGAAACTTTGCAGAAAGTTGCCAAGGCTCTTAATATTTCTATTGAAAATTTATTAAAAAAATAAATGCAACCTTTTTACGATTTTAGCGTTTTAATATTGAAGGCGCCTTAGATTTTTTATTGGCCAATATTATGGATTTAAAGGAAGAGAAAGAGCTAATCAAAGAAGCTCAAAAAAATCCGGAAGTTTTTGCTAAACTTTATGACGGATATTATCCCAAAATTTTTGGCTACATCTTAAAAAGAGTAGCCAATCTTGAAATTGCCCAAGATATTACTTCTGAAACATTTTTTAAAACCTTGAAAAAACTTTGGCAATTTCGCTGGCGAAATATTCCTTTTTCTGCTTGGCTTTATAGAATTGCCAATAATGAAATCGCCAATTATTATAGAAAAAATTGCTATTTAGTTTCTTTGGAAATACTTAGAGATGAACAAGGATTTGAGCCCGTTGCCTTACATAATCCGGAAACAGAATTTTTGGAGGCCCAAGAAAAGTTAAAACAACATCAAGATTTTTTGAAAATTCAAGAAAAGATTTCTCAACTTTCAATTAGATATCAAGAAGTAATTACTTTGAGATTTTTTGAGAAAAAGAAAATTAAGGAAATTGCTGAAATTTTAGGCAAAAAAGAAGGGACAATAAAATCTTTATTACATAGAGGTTTGGAACAATTAAAAGAATTAATGGAATAAACGCAACCTTTTTCGGCCTCTTGCGTTATGGTTATAGAAGGTCATAACACCTTCACAAAGGTCGAAAGGAGGTGAAAAAATAATTATCCAAATATCTAGAGTTATGAACAAAGAAGATTTAATTAAAAAATTAGAAAATATTGAACTTCCGGAAATTGAAATACAAAGCCATCAGCGACGGCTTAGATTAGCTTTGCTTAACTCTGGATATTGGAAAGAAAAAACATTTATGTCTCTACTTAAAAAGTTTGCGCCTATCGGAGCAGTTGCTGTTATCGCTCTTTTGGTGGTTGTAGGAGTTAATTACTTCAAAAGCCCTTCCTTGGTTAGTCGGAATAGCCTTTTGGTGGCGCCAGAGGTTTATGCCAAAGAGTTAGTTGGCAAAGCCGAAGAACAACTAACCAAAGTTAAGGCAATGGCTGGTTATGTTGAACCAAGCACTAACTATGTTGTCTGGAAAGAACCCGATGCCGACGGAAATATCAGAGACGAAAAGGGAAACATTATCTTTATTACAGACCAAGAAGGCAAACTGGTGCCCGCGCCAAGAGAAGTTCCTGCGGTGGCATATACTTTTACTGCTGAATCATTCTTGAGCTATCTTGAGGAAGCAAAACAAGCCAAAGACCTAACTTATCTTGGTGATAAGAGAGTCGGCGATCCTTCACATCCTCTAAGTGCTGTTGGCAGAACAATAAAAGTTCTTCAATTCACTGATAGCAAAGGAAATACCACTATCTTGGGAATTGACGAAAATAATCTGCCCGTTGTAAGATTGTCCTTCAATAAAACAGTCGGGGGTGGAGTGATATTCCAGCCAGCAGATAGAGGTTCTGCTCCGAGCGGAGAAGCGCCTGGCGTCAATTACGGCAAAATCAGTGACGGCACGCCACAACCAGATTTTGAACAGCAAATCAAATACTGGACGGAAAATCTTGAACAACCGACAGATTTCAAGACGATTCAAAAATAAAACGCGATAGCAATCATTGCTCAAAAACCAACCTGTGAGGGGTTGGTTTTTGGCTGTAAAAATGCTAAAATAATTTTAATGGTGAGTTGCGCGCCAGTTTCGCTGGCACGAAATTCGGCGGCGGCGAAAGCGAGGGCGGGACGGGAATTCATTTTCCCCACATCCCCTTTTCTTCCCACCCCGCCCGAGCGTTCCGTTTTGGTTTCTGCCGCGCGAAGCGCGGCAATCAGTCAGGATTTTGCTCGAAAAAGGTTCGAGCTTCGTTCAGTAATTGCGACTAACTGAAACCTGCTCCTTAAAATTTGAATACTTGATTATTATTTGATATAATATATGATGTGGGTTCGAATAATTATGATACAAATTTATGAAACCTTTAAGTCTTAAAGAAAAAGCTATAGATTATCGGAAACGAGGTTATTCTTATAATATGATTTCAGAAAAGTTGGGATTGGCGAAAGGTACTCTTAGTGATTGGTTGAAAGAAATTCCTTACAATCCCAGTGAAGAAGTTAAAAAGCGTATTAAGTTAGGGCATATCAAGACAGGTCAATATAGACATAATCAAAGAATGGCTGATATTGAAGCGATGAGAAAATTGGCTAAAAAAGAGTTGGGAACATTAACAAAAAGGGATCTATGGTTATTAGGAATTGGTTTGTATCTTGGCGAAGGGTCAAAATTATATGAAAGTATACGGATAATAAATTCTGACCCTGAGATAATAAAAATAGCATTAAAATGGTTTCGAGAAATTTGTGGACTTGGGAATGAAAATTTTACACCCTCGGTTCATTTATATCCGGATAATGATATTAAAGAAACTATAAACTATTGGTCGAAAGTAACGGGCATTCCTAAACGACAATTTGGTAAAACTCAAATAGATCGAAGACGCAATAAATCTGGAAAAAAGAAAAGGAAATTACCATATGGTACACTCCATTTACAAATCAAAAGTTGTGGCAAAAAGGAATTTGGAAAAAGTCTTCATCGACGGATTATGGGTTGGCTTGAAGCTGCTTTAAATCAAATTTAACATGCGGGTGTAGCACAATGGTAGTGCACTTGGCTTCCAATCAAGGTACGTGGGTTCGATTCCCATCACCCGCTCCAATTAAAAAACGGCGGATTTCCGCCGTTTTCAGTTTACAATTTGAAATCTAAAATTTGCAATTTTTTATCTCGCGTATTCAATCACTCGGTTTTCTCTGATAACACTGACTTTTATTTCTCCCGGGTATTTTAATTCTGCTTCGATTCTATCAGCGATCTCTCTGGCTAATTTCTTAGCGCCCAAATCATCGATTTCTTCCGGTTTGACAAAAATCCTCAATTCTCTTCCAGCCTGGATGGCATAGGCCTTTTCGATTCCGGGAAAAGAAGTAGCGATTGATTCTAAGTCGCTCAATCTTTTTAAATAATTCTCTAAATTTTCTTTTCTTGCTCCTGGTCTAGCGCCAGAAATTTGATCAGCCACCTGAACCAAAATGGCTTCCAAGCTTTCGTAGGGATATTCTTCGTGATGTGACTTCATCGCGCCAATGACTTCTTTTTCTATTCCAAATTTTTCCAAAATTTTAATCCCAATATCAACATGGGAACCTTGGATTTGTTGATCAACGGCTTTACCAATATCATGCAATAAACCGGCTTTTAGACAAACCTGAGAATTGGCTCCCAACTCTGAAGCCAGGGCTTCGGCTAGGTGGGCTACTTCGATTGAATGAAGTAAAACATTTTGGCCGTAACTAGTCCGGAACTTTAATCGCCCCAATAACTGGATCAATCTCGGTGAAAGTCCAATTACTCCTGTCTCATAAATTGTTTGTTCACCAGCCTTTTTAATTTGAGAATCGATTTCATTCTGGGCCCTTTTGACCATTTCTTCAATCCGGGCTGGTTGGATTCGGCCATCTTGAATTAGCTTTTCTAAAGCGGTTTTAGCAATTTCTCTTCTTATAGGATCAAAGGCCGAGATAATAACGAGTTCTGGGGTTTCGTCAACTAAAACCTCAACCCCGGTTAATTTTTCTAAGGTTCGGATATTCCTTCCTTCTTTTCCGATAATTCTTCCTTTAATCTCTTCGGAGGGTAAACTGACGATTGTCGTTGTTGTTTCCTGGGCTTGAGAAAGAGCACATTTTTGAATTGCAAAAGCCAGAATTTCTTTGGCTTTCCCTTCAAACTTTTCCCATCCTTCTTCCTCTAATTTCTTCGTTTTTTCCAAAATTTCTTTTTGACATTCTCTTTCTATGTTCCCAAACAATTCCTTTTTTACTTCTTCTTTTGATAATCCTGAAATCTTTTCTAATTTTTCCTGGGCTTCTTTTTCTAAGTTTCCTAAATTCTCTTTTATCTCTTTGAGTTTTTCAACTTTTTGGGAAAACTCTTTTCTCTTTTGCTCGAAATCGGAAAGTCGTTCGTCCAAAATATTTTCTCTTTTCAGTAATAACCTTTCAGTTTGTAGAATTTTCTCCTGTCTTTCATAAATTTCTTTTTTCGCTGATTCAATAATCTTTAAGGCCTTCTCCTTTGCCTTGGCTGAAATCTCATCGGCCTCGGCTTTACATTCGGTAATTCTCTTTCGGAGTTTGGCTTCAATGTTTTGATAGTCCCTTTTGGCTATCGATTGGCGGGCAAAATAACCTAAAATTGCTCCGATTGTTAAACCTAAAAAGGTTCCAATAAGTGGAATTAATTGAGTCATATTTAAGATTTGACAATTTGGTACTTAACATCTAATAAAACTTTTAATGTTAAAATATCAAAAGTCCAAAATTAATTTTCTATATCTATAATAGTAAATTTTCCTAAAAATGTAAAGCCGCCTCTCAAAAGGCGGCGAAATTCTACTTTCTGCTTTCTACTTTCTATTTTCTATTTTCTAAATTCTATTTTCTATTAGAAAGGCGGAATCTCTTTCCATTGAGGAAGTGGATATTCAATCTCAACTGACATCGTTAGAGTTTTGGTGCAGAAAAGACCCTCGGCATCAGTCACCTTTAAAGAAACATCCCAAAAGCCCATTGAAGCAAATCTAACTAATGGATTTTTATCAGAGGAAGTACCTGGATTGGCATTGGTTAATATCCAAGACCAGCTTACACAACCCACTTCTCCTCCAGCCGAATTATAGCAGGTGACATCGACGGGAATCGGTGGTCGAGAAGGAGAACTTGCATCCACACAAGTAGTTGCCGTTTCACACTTTGTCGCTTCTTCAATTGAACAAAATCGAGTAAACCCAAGAGCCTCGGGCTTTAAAGGGCACCATTGAAAATCAACCCAGGGCTTGGCATGTAAAGGAGTGGTAAATGAAGGTCCTTCTACTGGTGGATCTGACCACTGAAGTCCATCTTTCACGCTTATTCGCCAATAATAAGCTCCTCCGTATTGAATACAACGCCCTTTGTAATCACCCCCACCGATACACCTACTATAAGTACTAGGATCAGATACCACTAAAACACTCGAACTACCTGTACCACCAGAGGCGACGATCTGAGGAATTTCATAATCTACAACTTTGCTATTAAAAACAGGATCAGTGGCTATCTCCAGACGATAATTAGATTGAGGTGACTTTTCGTGATCTTCGTAAAGCCAGGAAAAACTAATCTGGCCAACTCCTGGGTTAACATCGCAATATTTAGAACTCAAAGAAAGATCAGAAGCTGTTGGTTTGTAATTAAGGAAAAGAGAAGTTTTTACTTGATAATTTGATGTAGAGCAAATGTCAAAAATTTGGCCTGTTCCTTCATTGTAACCTCCTTCTTTGCAATTAAAACTAATCCAGCCAACAACATCTGATCCCCAGGCAAAATTTTTAAATTCATGAGGACTAATACTGGTATCTAACCAGACTCCGTAAGGACTTCCATCCGTAGCAGTCCCTCTTAATTTTATCCAACCATCCCAACCCCCGCCATCAACCAAAGCCCTTGCCCAGCCACAGACCCAGCCAGCCCCTCCACAAACCGTGCCGGTAGAAGTTAAATCAACTTTGGCTTCGCAAGCGCCAGAAGGGCAACCAATCAAATCAGCGGAGTTAAAACTTATCCAACCAATATGTTCTGACCAGGCATAACCAGAAAGATAACCGTAAGTAGAAGAAGAGGGGTTATCCTCAATACTTACTCCATAAGTTGTACCTTCAAAATGGGCTTTTACGTCAGTTGCATTTAGAGCTTTATTATAAATCCTGATTTCGTCAATTGTTCCATTAAAATTTTCGTCAATTGTTCCATTAAAATCGTCTCCAATAATTAAAGGGAAGGGATTGGAATTGATAATAGCACTGTAAGGAACGCTCGCTTCTTGTCCTCCAGCCAATGTTCCTCCATCTAAATAGAGGCTGAGATTGGTCTTGTCATAAGTCGCGACAAGATGATGCCAATTTGAATCGGGAAGAGTCAAATTCACGGTAGCCCCGGCTGTATCGGCGGTCGGATTGCCAGTGTATTTAAAACCATCAACCCCAGCATTGATAAATCCAATTACTTTTCCATCTTTTACTCCCAAACCATAAAAATCTCCTTTATTAATCAAATTTGAATTCATTTCTCCAGTATGGATTTTATCAGCCCAATGACCATCTTCCCAAACTGAATCCACCCAGACAAAATAACTCTTTGAACCGACCACCTGGAATTGGGACATAGGCGGCCCACTTGCTCTTTGGGTAATATTTGTAAAGCCTCCTGTGCCATCGATATTCATTTCTGCTGTCATGATTTTCCATTCTTCTCCCCAGGCATAATAAATTTTGTTTCCCACCACCTGAAATTGAAGGGAATATTTATCAGATGAAGTAGATGTTCTTTTGATAGGAGTCCAATATCCTGTACTACCTATATCCATTTCCGCTGTAAAGATTTGAGAAATGCTACCGCCATAATTTTGTATATAAACATAATAAATTTTGTTTCCAACCACCTGGAGTTGGGGATAATACTTATTGTAATTAAAATCAGGACCATTCAGATCTATCAACATGCCGCTATTCCATCCGGTGAGCTCAGTATTTGCTTCTGCCGTACAGATTTGCCTCTTAGGAAAAGTCCAAGAACATTCAAAAACATAATAAATCTTATTTCCGACTACCTGGAGTTGAGGGCTAAAAGCAATCCATCCAAACCCAGATGTTTGTTTTGCACTCCACTGAGGGATTGCTGGATCCCATTTCCCTATCCAGATATAAGGCGTTGTCCACCCATCGAATTCAACCCAGACATAATAAATTTTATCTCCTACTACTTGGAGTTGGGCAGTTATTAGAGGTTCATTCGGTAGCGGTATCCATTCCTTTAGATATTCATTGTAATAAGAGTTTTCTCTTAGTCTGGCTTCACTCCAGGTAGGAGGAGCTGCGCTTAAATCCAATTCTCCTCTCCAGAGTTCATTTACACTGGTAACACTATTTTCCTCTGTCCAGACATAATGGATTTTATTCCCGACTACCTGAAGTTGGGGATAGAGCAGCCGCCCGGGATTAGCCTTATGAGTAGGGGAAAAGGTCCTTCGAGTAGCTTGCCAGCCAGTACCATCAGTGTTCATTTCTCCTGTCCAGAGTTCCCCACTACTGCCTGCCTCGCTCCAGACATAATAAATTTTATCTCCCACTACTTGGAATTGAGGGTTATTCTTCGTGTTACCAGTACCAGATCTTAGGGTTTTTGTAAAACCAGCCGCCTGGCCCTTTATCCAGGCCTCAATTGAAATGGCATTAGTAATATTTAAATTACTAACTGGACCATCAGGAACCCCAGCATAATCATTAACACCATCAAATTGAAGAGCGGTATTATATGGGTATGGATCACTATTCCAAGTAGTCCAAGTAGGACCATTATATAAATCGCCGGTGTTATTATTCCCTGAAGAATCATAGATTTTAGTTCCGCTACCTTCATTTAAAGTATAACCAGCTACCAGTCCATTCATATCCAAAATTGGTATCTTGCCTCTAAATCTAATCCAGCCAATATTTTCTGACCAAGCCCAACCATAAACATCTTTGAGCTCGGGAGAGGCTTCAATCTTTTCGGTTTTCCTGAAATTAAAAAATAAAAATCCGAAAACCGCCAGAAAAATTATTAAAAAGATAAACCCCGTTAGAAACTTGCGATTTCTAATTCCTGATGAGCTATAAATCAAGTTTTCTAATGGGGTAAAAACTTTTTTAGACATACATATAGAAATAATGGTCAATTCTATTTCTCTTTAATTGAAAAATTATCTAGCGATTTGGATTTGGCTGGCGGAAATTTCGCTTTTCCCTTTAATGTTTTCCTCTGAGACAACGGTAATATTGTCACCGACCTTAATATCTTCAAAACTCAAAACCGTCTCTTTAAATGGTTCTTGGGGTGGCATGGGAAGAGGTTCAATTCTTTCCCTTTTTAAAATTTTTGTCTTATCAGTGGTGATAACCTTGATATTCTGTTTTTCCATTTCCGCTCCACCCGGCAAAGGAAACCGGTTAATTCTAATTTGGGCCTCAATCCATAAATTTTTGTCTTCGATTTTGGTTATCTTTCCAGAAACGCCGTGAATCTCTTCTGGCAAAGGAGGATAGAAAGGTTCCAAAAGGGATTTTAACCAATCGATCTCTTTTTGAGCATTACTAATTTTCACCTGCCAGATTTTTCTTTCAAAGATTTTCCCAGCAATAAACCCAACTAAAAGAGAAATTATCAAAATTATTATGAGAACGAATTTTTTAGTCATATTTTTATTTAATTTACTACTTTACGAGGTTCAACCTCGTAAACGAATAAATCCTCAGTATACCCAATACAGAATTGTTTATCTTTTAAACTCGTTAAGACATATACACAGTACATGATATTTCTAACGGGGTAGAGTTGACCCCATTTTTCATTTTTCATTGTTACTGCAATGTTATAAGGACATTAATCACACCTTCCCCGCTTTCCAAAGATTCAATCGCCTTTCCCACTATAGTCCCTAATTTATATTCGGTTGCTTTCATTGCATAACCAAGAATATTAGATGTCGTTAATAGATCACCTCTTTTGATAGAGCCGTTTATTGTCGTGACCTTAGTTGGAACAATACCAGCAATTGCTAATGGTTTCATTCCTGATTCATTTTCTTTTGACCCAAGGGTTACTCCAGGAGAGGTTGAAATTACTCCTGCCACTCTTGTATCGTAAGGTTTGTTTGTAATTGTTACCTGATTATCATTTTCCGGATCAATTATAACAACATCGCCTGGTTCAAGTTTTTTATCACTATTTACATATTCTGCAACGTCCGAATGACCTGCAGCATCATAAGCTAACGCTTTTATATGTCCGGCAGCAGGTGGTGTACAGGTCAAATCATCATCCAAGCACATTGCGCCGTTGGGTACTGTTATATTTCCAGAGACTCTAAGATTATAATCGGCAAGTATATTATTATAAACCTCCAAACCCCCAACAACTACAGTATAATCTGCATCGGTATAGACACTTCCACCACTCCCTGCCCCTATCACAAGAGATTTAGACGAGGGAAGGTAATTTAAAAAAGAATTACTTCCGCCGTAGAGTATAAAATGATCATTCCAGTTATTAATCCTATATTGACTTCCGGCAGTACCATACCAGATTAGAGAATCCTTTTGACTAGTCCCGGCAATAGTTATACTCCCACCAACATTCAAATTACTAGTAATCGCTGTATCACCAACAACTTTAAGTTTGTTTGTTCCCGGACTCGTTGTCCCTATGCCGACGTTGCCATCAAAATAGGCATTGCCATCTGCAACATATAATCCCCAATTCTCAATACCACCAGAAGCAGAACCATAGAGGGCGAAATTAGCACTATCAGCGGGACCGGAAGCTGAACCATAGACCCCAATGTTAAAAGAACCATTAGAGGCAGAAAACTGGCCTCCATAATTCACGGATGCAGAATAATTTGTATTAACTCGTAGTCCACCTGGTACAGTGGTGTTGGAAATATCAAGTTTATAAACAGGGTTTGTTATCCCGATGCCGACGTTGCCGCCGGTTAAAACGGTCAGGAGCGGCGTGGGGATTGTTCTCCCGGCCGCTGCTACTCCAAGGATCAAAGAACTACCCGTATCTATACCTATACCCCAAGGAACTATTCCTTGCTTTGTCAACCCTATGTACGTATTGTTTGTAGCTACATTTGCACGCGTGACACCAAAACTGGCATATGCTGAAGTATCAGGAGTTGCTCCGTCATCGGTTATCTGCGTTATACCGCGAACGTCTAATTTACTTCCTGGGCTTGTCGCCCCGATGCCGACGTTGCCCCCATCTACAATTAAGCCATATCCTGTGCCAGCATTCCTGATGTAGGCAGCTGGCTGGGCAGAGGAGGTAACTACTTTAATCCCGTATTTTGTGGCATCGGTGCTGTCGATGGTTAAACGATAATTAGTATCAATAGAACTTGTCCCAATTCCAATTTGAGTTCCGTTGTCAAAAATTAGAGAGTTCCCTATTGTGGTTCCAGCTGTAAATTTGGCTACATAATTTAGAGTTCCACTTCCGCCTATCCCTCCACCGCCACCGATAGTGCAATCTGTTCTGGTTGAGCCAGCATTATCAACGCAACTAACTCCTGCCCCTGTGAAGTTAAGAGTGTTTCGTTGAGTTAAAGATGTTCCTTCGTCTTGAATTGTAATGTAGCCACCTCCTGCTCCAGTGTTATCAGCAGCACAGGCCCATTGACCAGAGGCATTGTATTTGACTATCTGGTCGGTGGCACAGTTAATAATTCCAAAATTATTTGAGGCATCCCTCTGAAGACCTTTATTAGCTATAACATTCTGGATTTCATTTGTAGTAGATAGATCTCCAGTATTAGCAATAGTCACGCTATCGGCAGCTGAGTCGCCAGTTATACTTATTCCACTACCAGCTAATAGAGTTAAGGTGTCGGCTGTTGTGTCTGGAACAGGCGATGTCCCCAAAGGTGTTGAGATAGTAGACCAAATATTTTGACTGCCTCCACCAGCGGCTGCCCAACTTAGAGTGCCTGAGCCATTAGTTGAGAGTACTTGCCCACTTGTTCCATCGACGGCTGGTAAAGTCCAAATTTTATTGGCCGCAATATTATCAGGAGCTTTGAAACTAACATAATTTGTTCCATTGGCGGCTAATTCTAATAATCTGATCTCGCTAGTATTACCAGCAGCTGTTCCAAATGGATTAATTGCTATATGACCCTTAAGAAAGGCTGAATAGTATGTACCAGCTTGTCCTGTAGGATCGATGAAATAAGTAGTATCTCCTGAGTCTTTAAATACTGGGGCGGTTACTCCACCTCCGATAAACAATGCTCCTTGTTTAGTCTGATCTGTTAAACCAACATTTAAAGGAGCTGGACGATTACCTCCTGGTGGAGCTGCAGTTGGTTCTTGCCAGATCTGGGCAAAAACTAGGTAACCAACCAAAAAACTCATTATTAATACCCCTAAAATTAGGGCTAATGATTTTAGTTTGGACATATTTTTTTAATTAAATAGTCAACTTCTTACTTGGTCGATAAAGTAAGAAAATTTACTATTTAAATGATTAAAAATTTATTTAGTTGAGATGATTTATAAAATTTGGATATACCTTGCTTCAAATTCAGTTTTCCCTCTAATGTTTTCGTTTCCTTCAATTAAGATTTGCATCTCTGGTTTTAAATATTTTAGGCCTTCCAACCCCTGATATTTAATCTCCTGACCTAATTTCATTGTAAGAGTTGAATCAGTGAAAATTAAAGTTAATTCTCTGGAGTTTCGATCGGCGAAATTTGTTCCAGAACCTCGAACTCTTAGGCGATCATTTTTAACTTCTAAAATAGTACCTGAAGTATTAAAAATTGTCTTGTCTAAAGGCAGGAGCTTTCTTTCCTCAGTTTCTTTTTCAGTAAGTTCGCCAACTTCTCCTGATTTTAATTCTTCTGGAATTTCTCCAACTTGAGCAGGTTTTTCAGTAATTTTTGGCGGGCTAACCTTTTTCAAACTAACCCAGAAATTTATCCAGAAAATGACAATAAAAACGTTAATTAAAATTAATAGCAACGTTAAAATATTTTGTTGAGTTTCACTAAGTGATTGAATTTTTTTTCTTAAAATTTTGAACATATTGTTAAAAAATTTAACTTTTTAATAATTATAACTTATTTTTAAAAAGAGGGGAATAATCTCCCTCTTTATTCTTTGGTTTTGATGACTTCATCGATGATCCCATATTCTTTGGCTTCCTGGGCTGATAAATAAAAATCTCGATCGGTGTCTTTTTCTATCCTTTCTAAGGGTTGACCTGTATTCTTTGCCAAAATCTTGTTTATTTTATCTTTTAATTTGACGACTTGTTTGGCGGCAATTTCTACTTCTACTGCCTGACCACCTAAACCAGAAATAGCCACTTGGTGAAGTAAAATTTCGGAGTTAGGCAGGGTAAATCTTTTTCCCTTCGTACCGGCCGCTAACAAAACCGCTGCTCCTGAAGCTGCTGCTCCAACACAAACTGTTGAAACCGGACATTTAACATATTGCATAGTATCGTAAATTGCCAAGGCCGAGGTTAAAATTCCTCCGGGACTATTGATGTAAAATTTAATTTCCTTTTCCGGGTCTTGAGCTGCTAAATACAACATCTGGGCGATAATCGAATTTGCCACTGGATCAATAATGGGTCCGGCCAAAAAAACAATTCGGTCTTTTAAAAGTCGGGAATAAATATCATAGGCCCTTTCCCCATAATGAGTTTTTTCAATTACGGTGGGAATTAAGTTCATAGTTTAAAGTTTAGGGTTTAAAGTTTGTTTGCTAAACTTTCTAACATTTGAAGAGTTTTTTCATTCCTTATCGCTTCTTCATAATAACCCTTTAATTTCTCGAGGTCAAGCTCCTTTTCGGTTTTTTCAATGTTAGGATATTTTTCCAAAAATTCATTGATTGCTGTTTTAATCTCCGCTTCGGAAACCTCAATTTTCTCCTTTTTTGAAATTCCTCTTAAAACTAAAGAATACTTAATTTTCTTTTCGGCTTCAGTTAAAAAACTTTTCAGCAATTCGGCTTCAGTTTTTTTAACTTTGGTCAAATAATCTTCGAAAGAAATTTTAAATCTTTCTGAAACCAAATTTTTAAAATCTTCCAGCATTTTTTTTCTCTCGGCATCAATTAAAACCTCGGGGATTTCTACCTTTGTTTCTTTGGTTATTTTTTCTAAAATTTCTCCCCGAATCCTCTGTGATTCAGAATTCTCTTTTTCTATTTTTATTCCTTCCTTAATGTTTTCTTTTAAACCGTTTAAGTTTTCAAATTTTCCCAAGTTTTTGGCAAACTGATCATTTGTTTCCGGTAATTCGACTTTTTGAACTGAGTTCATCTTCACCTTAAAGCCAACTAAGTTCCCGGATAACTCTTTTTGAAAATAGTTTTCAGGAAACTTCAGGGGAAATTCTTTTTCTTGACCGGGAATCATTCCTTCTAAGTTTTCTTCAAATCCAGGGACGAAATGACCTTCGCCTAAAATAAAGTTGTCTTTTTTCTTCGAGCCCGTCTCAATTTGGAGAGATTGGAATTCAATTTCCACAAAGTCCCCTTTTTTAGCCGGCCGATTCTCGAAAATAAACTTTGCCCGCGATTTCTGGAGGAAAGTCAGGGTATCGTTAATTTCTTTTTCTTCTATCAGAATTTCTTTTCTCTTGGTTCCCGAGGCGATTTTTCTATAGTCAGGCAAGGTAATTTCCGGTACTACGGTAAAAACGGCTTTGAAAGTTAAGCCCTTATCAAAAGAGGCTTCGGACAAAATTTCAATGTCTGGTTGGGCAATAACCTCAAATTTATTGGCAAAGATTTCTCGAAGATAATTCTCTTTAGCTACTAACCGAGTAGCTAAAGCCAGAATTTTATCTCTTCCAATTTTCTGGATTATAATTTCTCTTGGCGCCTGACCCTTCCGAAATCCTTCAATTTCCAAATCCTTACCCAAATTGAAAATTGCCTTTTCGATAAAATCTTTAAATTCTTCAGGCGTGATTCCAAACAAAATCTCAATCCGAGACCCCGGCAGTTTTTTAATTTCCGTCTCCATTATTTGAACAGGGCAAATTTTATAATCAAAGGGGCGAAAATTATTGCCACCAGAGACATAACCGTAATTAGAGTGTTGATAGTAGGGCCGGCCGTATCTTTGAAGGGATCGCCTATGCTATCACCAATCACTGCTGCCTTGTGGGCCTCAGACCCTTTCCCTCCGAAAGCTCCATTTGCTATATATTTCTTTGCATTGTCCCAAGCGCTACCGGCATTAGTCATAAAAAGAGCGAAAATAATTCCCGTAAAAATACTTCCTCCTAAAAATCCTCCTAAAGCTAACTTTCCCAAGAGAAAGCCAACCGCTAAGGGAAAGATGATGGCTAAGGCGCAAGGCAAAATCAATTCTTTTAAGGCTCCTCTTGTAGCCATATCAACGCATCTAGCGTAATCTGGTTTGGCCTTTCCTTCTAATAATCCCGGAATTTCTCTAAATTGCCGTCTCACTTCTTCAATCATTCGAGAGGCATTCTTTTGGACTCCCAAAATCAAAAGAGCTGACAAAAAAGGCGGAATGAGAGCGCCTAAAAAAGCTCCAACTATGACTTTAGGTTCCAATAAATTTAAATTTTCAATCTGAACTAACTTTGAATAGACTGCAAAAAGAGATAAAACGGTTAAGGTCGCGGCACCGATGGCAAAACCCTTGGTAATAGTTTTGGCAGTGTCACCGGCGGCATCTAATCTATCGGCTATTTTAATGACATCTTCTCCTAAACCTGATTGCTCAGCAATTCCTTTAGCATTATCAACAATTGGGTCATAGGCGTCGGAAGAAATTATCATGGCAACAATAGAGAGCATCCCTACGGCAGAGATAGCCACTCCATAAATTCCAGTCAGATAATAAGAAATCAAAATAGTAAAACAAATCCCAACAATGGGCGGGAAAATACTGATTAAACCAAAAGAAAATCCAGACAAAATATTGGTAGCTGCTCCGGTCTTAGAGGCCTCGGCTATCTTCAGAACTGGTTTTCGATCAATGGAAGTGAAGTAATTAGTTGTTATTCCAATGATTATTCCGGCAATTAAACCAGAGATAATGGCAAAGAAAATTTTAAATCCTTGGCTGCCTAAATCCATAGAGTGAATCAAAAGAAAAGTAAAAATAGCAAATAAAAAGCAAGTGGAAAAAGTTCCTCGATTCAAAGCGGCTCCCGGGTTATCTTTTTTAGTTTTTACAAAGAACATTCCAATTAAAGAGGAAAAAATACCAACGGTTCCAATTAAAAGAGGTAGAATGACAAATTCGATTCCTAATCCTCTTCCTAAAATCATTGCCGAAATAAGACAAGCGATATAAGAATCAATTAAATCGGCTCCCGTTCCGGCCACATCGCCAACGTTGTCGCCAACACTATCGGCAATAACAGCGGGATTTCGGGGATCGTCTTCTGGAATTTGAAACTCTAATTTCCCAACTAAATCAGCTCCCAGATCAGCTGTTTTAGCGTAGATTCCACCAGCTGCTTTAGTAAAGAGAGCTAGGCTTGAAGCACCAAAACTAAAACCTAAAATAATATCTAAACCGGCTGGCCCGAAAATGAAATACAAAAGAGTAACTCCCAAGAGGGCTACACCGACAATTGATAATCCCGTAATTGCCCCGCCATTAAAGCTAACGTCGAAGGCCTCAGCCAAACTTTTTCTGGCGGCATTGGCGGTTCGGACATTTGTCTTCAATGCCGCTAGTACGCCAAAGAAACTGGCCAAAGCGGTACAAATTGCTCCTAAAACATAGGCCAGAGCAATTCGATAATCTTTAAGGAATATTTTTAACAAAATCGCCATTATTAAAACAAAAATGGCCAAGGTTTTATTCTGTCTTTTGAAATAAGCCCTGGCTCCTTCTTCGATGGCTTGGGAAATTTCGTTCATCTTTTGAGTTCCAGTTTCTCTTTTTTTAATGCGGGAAAATAGATAAATTGCGACCGAAATTGAAATGAGAGCAAAAATTAAGGTAATAATTAAAGGTGTCATATTTTTAATAAAACCAAATTACTCTGATTTTTTTTCTTCGACTTTTTCTTCTGTTTTTTCTGCCGCCCTGACATCAATTTTCCAGCCAGTCAGTTTGGCGGCTAATCTAACATTCTGACCATTTCGACCAATGGCCAAGGACAATTGGTCTTCGGGAACTGAAACCAGAGCTTTATTCTTTGGCATAATTTTTACTTCCGAAATCTTAGCCGGCGACATGGCGTTAGCAATATATTTTTCTGGGTCTTCTGAATATTCGATAATATCAATTTTTTCTCCTCCCAATTCATTAATAACTGCCATTACCCTGGTTCCTCTTTGACCAACCATTGAGCCGATTGGATCTACGCCTTCGGCTTTTGAAGAAACGGCAATTTTTGTTCTCGAACCAGCTTCCCGAGCGATTGACTTTATTTCGACTTGACCACCTGCGACTTCCGGAACTTCTAATTCAAATAGTTTAGAAACAAGTTTTGGATAAGCCCGCGAGAGCAAGATTAAAGGACCTTTCGGAGTTTCTTCGACTTTTAAAACATAAATTTTTAATCTTTGGTTAGGTCGATAAAATTCACCCGGCACTTGTTCGTCTTTTGGCAGGACTCCTAAGGATTTGCCTATGTCTAGAAAAACATTTTTGAGCTCAACCCTTTGGACAATACCAGAAATAATTCCTCCTTCTTTGGATTTGTATTCTCCGAGGACTGATTCTCTCTCTGCTTCTCTAATTTTTTGTAAAATCACCTGCTTGGCAGTTTGGGCAGCAATTCTTCCATAATCTTTTTTGGGAGTTAACTCAATTATTAATTCCTCTCCGGACTTAATTCCTGGTTTTATCTTTTTTGCTTCTTCACTCATAACGTGTTTTTCTGGATTGAATCTAATTTTTTCCTTGCCCACCTTATCAGGAATGGATTCTTCCTGAATTTCTTCCTTAAATTTTTTAAGCTCTTCTTCCGAATAAATCATCGATTTGTCAACCACCAATTTTACTTGCCAAAAGCAAAGTTCGCCAGTTTCAGGATTAAATTTGGCTCGAATTATCTGACCCTTTTTCCCGTAATCTTTTTTATAAGCAGCAGCCAAGGCCTGTTCTAAACTTTCAATTACCTTTTCGAAAGGAATTCCCTTTTCCTCGGTAATCTGGGTGATGGCTGAAATAAAAGATTTTATTTCCATGGTTTTTCCTTTAGAAAAAAATCCGTTTAGGACGGACAAATTCTAAATTATTAGTTTAATTTAACAAAATAAGGTTAGATGTCAAGTTTATTTTAAAATTTTTTTGATAACCTTTTTAATTCTCAGATCAAAAAGAGCCTGATCGTTGTCAAATAATAGACGATTTCTAATTAGGACCTTCTTTTCCTTTACGGGGAAGATTTCTTCGATCGGGCTCAATCTTTTAATTAAAACTGGAAAAAAAACTAAGATAGTGAAAATCCCAATTATTTCAAACTGATGGAAGTAAATCGAAAGAAGAATCGCAGTTGGAAAAAAGAAAAGAGTACCAATAGAGGTATTCCAGATGAAAGCAAAAAGCAAAAATGGAATCATTGAATAACCTAAAATTTCTGGCGAGAAGGCTAAAAAGGTACCGATCAAAGTTCCAATTCCTCGCCCACCGGCAAATTTTAAAAAGATTGACCAGTTATGACCTAAAACTACAGCCAAACCAGAAAAAATTTGGATTTCAATAGGAAATCCAAAATTCCTTGCTAAAAGCACGACCAAATATCCTTTTGATAAGTCTAAAATTCCAGTCAAAGCCCCTTGCCACTTGCCAACATTTTTGAAAACATTTGAGCCTGAAGTTTTTTTCCAACCAATTTCTAAAACATTTCTTCCAGTGGAAAGTCGAGTAATTATATACCCGAATGGAATCGACCCTAATAGATAACTAATGGTGATCCAAAAAAAATTAAACATTTTTAAAATGTGAAATCTTTGCTTTTTTATTTTCTAAATTTATTCTAACCGAAACTATATCAATTTGCCATTTACAGTCGAGGGGAATTTTCTTTTCCATCAACCAACTTTCGGCCATTTTGATTATTTTTCTTTTCTTCCCAAAATTAAACTTCTCTTCCGGGGAAATGGCAGAGAACCGTTCTCTGCCATTTTCGGTTAAGGATTTAACTTCAACAAAACTTATTATCGTGGCTTTTCTAGCAACGATGTCAATTTCCCCTCTTTGGGGTCCGGAAATAAACCTCGAAGAATAATTTTTATCCAAAATTTGATAATCTTTATTTTTGAGGAAATTTTCTGCGATTTTTTCTCCCAAAATTCCCAGTCTTTTTGAATCCATGTGGACCCGGCGAGAATTGAACTCGCATCTCTGCAATGCGAATGCAGTGTACTGCCATTATACTACAGGCCCTAACAACCAGCGGAGCTGGTTTAAATTCAAATATCAAAAATCAAAATTATTTTGTCGGGGCATCCAGATTTGAACTGGAACTAAATCCTCCATTTATGGTATAATTAATCAATAATTTCTAGTTTATTCATACTAATCCTAAAATTCAAAATAGTAAACAAAATATGGCTAAATTTATAAAGGTTTGTTGCAAAAATTGCACCAAAATTTTTCTAAAAGACAAGGGGCATTATAAAGAGAATATAAAATTTGGCCATAATTTTTATTGTTCCCGAAAATGCGAATATAAATATAAAACAAAGAGGAAAACTTTAAAATGCGAAAACTGCGGTAAAAAATTTGAGCGGACACCTCACGCGATCTCTCCTCACAATTTTTGCTCCCAATCTTGCGCTGCAACAATAAATAATAAAAAACGTCCCGAAAGAAACGCTAAAAAGATAAAATGTAGAAACTGCGGAAAAACTTTTAAAAGATGGGTAGTGGGCAATAAAAAGTATTGCTCAATGGATTGCTTTAATAAAGCAAGGCTGTACAAACCAGAAGAACTTTTAGAGATTATAAAAATTACTGCCAAAAAATTAAAAAGAGTTCCGGCTAGACGTGAGTTTTTTGGGGGAATAGACAAGGCATGTGTAAGATTTTTTGGCTCTTGGAACAAAGCAGTCTTAGAAGCTGGTCTTGTTCCAAATAGATCTCATGATGACAGAATGTATAAACGCATGAATGCCAAAGCTATAGATGGTCATCTTTGCGACTCTATTTCAGAAGTTTTAATTGACAACTGGCTTTATAAAAACAAAGTTTTGCATGAAAAAGATGTCCATTATCCTGGAACTAATCACAAAGCAGATTGGGCAATAGTCTCAAAAGGCAATAAAACTTTTATTGAGTATTTCGGCTTGGCTAATGATAGTTCGCGTTACGACCGTTCCATAAAAGAAAAAGAAATGCTGTGTAAAAAACAAAATATTTCCTTAATAGCAATTTATCCAAAAGATTTATATCCTAAAATTTATTTAGATAATAATCTAAAAAATAAATTCAAAGATTATTTATCAGTTTAATGTCAGGGCGGAGAGAATTGCACTCTCGATTTCCGCTTCCCGAAAGCGGCGTCATAGCTGCTAGACCACGCCCTGTTTTTACGTCACCCAATATTTCTTTTTTGTCATTTCGTCTCTTTTTTGTTCGATTTCCTCTCTTTTTTTTCTTGCCTCCTGAGCCAAATTCTTTAATTCCTTATCTGATAGTTTCCCCAGTTTTAATATTTCCTTTTCTAAAAAGTTTTTTTCATTTTTATTTGGTTTTTCCAAAACATACCCTAACAAAATATCTAAAATTTGTCCTATTTTAGGTCCGGGCGAAATTTTTAAAATCTTCATCACGTCCTCTCCGTTTATTTTTAGCGTCTTAACAGAAATCGGATCTCTGCTAACTCTCTCAATAAGATATCTTAGATGGCGCAATTTATACGGTTCGGCTTTCGGACAACCAGAACCAATTCTGTCTGCCATTCTCACTTGTAATAATTCTTCCATATTTTCTGGTCCTACCTGCCGCACTAATCTCCTGACCGAACTTTCTCCCACTTCTTCAGGATTGTAATAAAAAAGATGATAACGAACGAGCTTGGTGATTTTCTCAATTTCTTTTTTGGGAAATTTTAAACGATTCAAAATCTGGGCGGTCATTTTCGCTCCGACGATTTCGTGCCCATAAAAAGTAGCGTCGGGTCCCTCTCCTTTTTTTGTTCTTGGCTTTCCAATGTCGTGAAATAGGGCCGCTAACCTGACAAGTTTGTTAAAATTTTTCTTTGCGGCAAAATCCAAAGATCTCAAATAGTGTTCATAACATTCAAAGATGTGGTGCTTATTTTGAGTAACTTTATATCCTTCTTCTAATTCTGGGACAATATATTTTAAAAGACCCGTCTGTCTTAATAATTTAATGCCTTCGGCTGCCCTCTCTGCCATAATAATTTTCAAAAATTCATCTCTAATTCTTTCTTTAGAAATCATTTTCAGCCAATGGGAATTTTTCGAAATTGCTTCGGCTGTCTTTTTTTCGATTTTAAAACCTAAGGTAGTGGCGAATCTTACTGCTCTCATCATTCTCAGGGCATCTTCTGAAAACCTTTCTTCTGGATTACCAACTGCCCGAATAATTTTGTTTTTTAAATCTTCCTGCCCTCTAAACGGATCAATGAGGGACTGTCCCGGGGACCGTCTCATTCCTGTCCCTCCCTTGTCCCTAATTTCGAGGGCGATGGCGTTAATGGTGAAATCTCTTCTGGCCAAATCTTCTTCGATTGTTTTGGCAAATTTAACTTCGTCGGGATGTCTTTTATCAGTATATTTAGCTTCTTTACGATAAGTAGTAATTTCAATTTCTTTTAATCTCGGATTCTCACTTCCGGTTTGCACAGTGACGGTAAAAAATTTATTGCTATAAAAACTCTTAGGAAAAATTTTTTGAATTTCTTCTGGCTTAGCATTAGTTGCCACATCCCAATCTCCAGGTTCTACATCTCTCAAGAAATCTCTAACGCACCCTCCGACAATATAGGCCTCAAAGCCTTCTTTTTTAAGTTTTCCAATAATGAACTTAATTTCTTCGGGTATTCGCATAATTAAATTTTAACCTAAATTCTTGTTTTTTTCAATCTTTAGATTAAAATAAAGTAGAGCCCCTGTAGCTCAATGGATAGAGTGCTGGGCTTCGGACCCAGTGGTGCAAGTTCGACTCTTGCCAGGGGCATAGAAAATTCATAAAATAATATAAAAATGATTTCTGAAAAATTAAAAAATAGTGAGGAGAAAAAAACCTTTATTGAAAAAAATCTGAAAATTATATTTTTAGCGGTTTTCATCCTATTAGTATCCCCAAATTTAGTAAAAGCTTCGTGTGTTCCTTCTTGTAGACAGACGGATGTCTCTGGCTATTGTACGACAGAAAATCCCGTAAATGAGTGTAATGAAGGGGTTACCTCGTGTTGCGACTGTGGATGGATATATAACGTAAACTGTAATGACGTGGGTTATATATGTAAATCGGGGGACTGTTTATCAACCGGAGCTTGGCTTAAGTGTAATAAATTTCCGGATACAGGGGATTATAATGGTCGGCTTTGCACGGTATATAGTTCCGGTCCATTGGGGCCATTACAACCCGGGGGGTGTATCATAAATGGCCAAGGTGTTTGGGATGCTTCAGAAAAAAAATGTGTTCAGTGTAATGGAAAGGTTGAAAGCAAAGTTTGTGGCAGTGCTGGTACCGTTAGTACTGATACTTGTAATGCAGGACTTACATATTGTATTTCTACCGGGTGTAATGTAGCCGGTAATGGGAAATGTGAAACAGCCTGTGATGTTAGTGTAAGCTCGAAATGCGATGATAAAACCACGGGCGACCCTTGTGGGACAGGAGGAACGTGCGATGCTAATTGTCAATGCGTAGGCGAGGTTCTTCCCTGTGGCAATGGAAGTTGTGATGTGGCTGGAGGAGAATGTAGTGGTTGTCCGGCTGATTGTACAGTAACTGATTGTTGTGGAAATGGAGTTTGTAATTCAGCAGTAGGTGAAAATTCAACCAATTGCTTGGGGGATTGTCCGCTTTGTGAATCAACTTGTACCTGTGCCTGTCCAACTGAAATCCCCTGCCCGGGTGGCAAATGTAAAGGCGGCCTTGTCCCTTGCGGTAGAAGTTGTGATGATCCCTGCACCAAAGAGTGTGAGTGCGCCCCTTGCACTCTTTGTCACCTTTTTGTTTTGTTTAAAAGAATTGTTGATTTTTTAACTTTAAATATTATTTTTCCTTTGGCAGTTTTAATGATTGTCGTCGGAGGAGTAATGTTTCTAACTGCTGGAGGAGATCCAGGAAGAATAGGGGGAGCAAAAAAAATCTTAACAGCGACCGTAATTGGACTGGCCATTATTTTAGCTGCTTGGTTAATTGTAGATACAGTAATTACTTTCTTGACTCCAGCTGGCAGTCCCTTCCAAAACTGGAGCACTATTAATTGCCCGGTCTGTGGAGATGGAAATTGTGAATCTGGAGAAACACCAGAAAATTGCCCGGCTGACTGTGGAGCTCCTGTAGAGTGTCCTAATGGAACCTGTAATGTTGCTGGTGGAGAATGTACTACCTGCCCAGCTGATTGTAATGTAGCTGCTTGTTGTGGAAATGGAACATGTGATGCAGCAGTAGGAGAAACAAGTGCTAATTGTCCAGCTGACTGTGGAGCTCCTGCAGAGTGTCCTAATGGAACCTGTAATGTTGCTGGTGGAGAATGTACTACCTGCCCAGCTGATTGTAATGTAGCTGCTTGTTGTGGAAATGGGGTTTGTGATGTAGCGGTAGGAGAAACAAATGCCAATTGCCCGGCTGATTGTGCAGCTCCAGCAGAGTGTCCTAATGGGGCCTGTAATGTTGCTGGAGGGGAATGTACTACCTGCCCAGCTGATTGTAATGTAGCTACTTGTTGTGGAAATGGGGTTTGTGATGTAGCGGTAGGAGAAACAAATGCTAATTGTCCAGCTGACTGTCACCTCCCTGGTTGCCCGCCTTGTATTATCTGTCCTTAATCTTGAGTTTAATGATCTATTGTCTATAAAAACAAAATTCTGTAATTTAAAAAGGTCGGAAAAATAAAATAAATAATAAAAGATATGGATTTAAAGAAAAAAATTGTCATTTCTCTAATATCGTTCTGGGGGATTGGCATTATT
>Ga0315280_10000591_pt1 | contig 67239 bp, 49 predicted proteins | sample YL17G06_40_MG_FD_203697 | JGI IMG/M metagenome (GOLD analysis project Ga0315280, IMG submission 203697) | Sediment microbial communities from Yellowstone Lake, YNP, Wyoming, USA - YL17G06_40 | ecosystem: Environmental > Aquatic > Freshwater > Lake > Sediment | place: USA: Wyoming | collected... | reverse complement strand
CTCACAGCTCCCGATACGGCTGCAACCTTCGCGAAATTCCTGCAAGCTCGCATCGATCTGTCCAGGGCCGAAGGAATACGACTTGTGGCATGAACTCACACAACGCAAGTCGGTACTCTCAAGTTCAGTGTTGTGAACCGGGAAAATGCGGCAAAGGTAGGGTAGATAAAAGAGGAAAGCGCACCATCCCAGCAAGCAATAGTATTGACAGATTGGGCACCTCCCTGTATCTGTCCGGTCTAAACGTTAGAGGCCGAACAGCCGATAAGACCGGAAATACCCGTCGTACGGCTTGAACCTAATGGCGCTGGCTCCAGTAATGGAGGGGTCCCAAATGCGACCTTTTGTGTTGGGGGGCCTTAGCAACCTTTGGACTGAAACAGGAAGATGGCAAAATCGAACTCGCACAAATCGTTGGTAATCGTTGAGTCGCCGGCCAAGGCCAAGACAATCAATCACTATCTCGGACCGGACTACGAGGTCAAGGCGTCGATGGGGCACATCCGGGATCTGCCCTCGAAGGGCCTGAATATCGATATCGAGAACAACTTCGAGCCCACATACGACATCATGCCAGGCAAGAAAGCCGTCGTCAGCCAGTTGAAGACGGCGGCCAAGAACTGCGACAAGCTTTATCTGGCGACAGACCTTGATCGCGAGGGGGAGGCCATCGCCTGGCATTTGGCGCAGATTCTCGGCATCCCGGAGGACCGGATCTACCGGGTGATCTTCAACGCGATCACCAAGTCGGCGATTCAGGAGGCGTTCGCCGAGCCGGGGCGAATCAACCTGGACAAGGTGATGGCCCAGCAGGCGCGCCGGGTGCTTGACCGGATCGTCGGCTACGAGATCAGCCCGCTGCTGTGGAAGAAAGTCACGCGGGGCCTCTCGGCCGGTCGCGTGCAGTCGGTGGCGGTCAAGATCATCGTCGAACGGGAGCGGGAGATCCGTGAGTTCAAGCCGGAAGAGTACTGGCAGATTCCGGCGGTCTTCACCACCGACCTGAGCAGCAACTATCACCAGCAGTGGCTGGATTTCATCGCTTCGAAAACAGCCGAGGGCAAAGGACCGACCGTCGAAGAGCAAGGCCGATGGCTGGCCGATCACCAGGCCTTCGAGGCTGAGCTCTCCAAGATTGGCGATGGGAAATTCAAGGCCTCCAATCAAGAAGGAGCCCAGAAGGTCTTCCGGGAGATCGAGCACGCCCAGTTCAAGATCAGCGACGTCGAGACGAAGGAATCCGTCTCGCGGCCCTCGCCTCCCTTTATCACTTCGACGCTGCAACAAGCAGCCGCGAACCGGCTCGGCTTCACCGCCAAGAGAACGATGGCCGTCGCGCAGCAGCTCTACGAGGGCATCGACCTCGGCTCGATGGGTTCGCTCGGCTTGATCACGTACATGCGAACGGACAGCACGCACGTGTCGGGCGAGGCGATCGGCGAGGTGCGCAACTACATCCAGAACCAGTTCGGGCCCAAGTACTTGCCCGAGAAGCCTAACTTCTATGCGGCCAGCAAGTCCGCCCAGCAGGCCCACGAAGCCATCCACCCGACGGACGTGGATCTGACGCCGCAAGACATCAAGCAGCACCTCAATGACGAGCAATACAAGCTCTATGAATTGATCTGGCGGCGGTTCGTTTCGTGCCAGATGGAGCCCGCGCGGTGGAATGTGACGACTCTGAGCATCACCACGACCACGAGCCTTGGCCTCGCCACGTACAAGGCGTCCGGTCGCGTTTTGGTGTTCGATGGGTTCAGCAGGGTCTGGCCGGTCGCCTCGGCCGAGCAGCAGCTTCCGCCGACGCAGGTGGGCCAGTCCGTCGCGACAGTGGATATCAAGCCGGAGCAACATTTCACCAAGCCGCCGGCACGGTACACCGAAGCGTCCTTGGTCAAGGCCTTGGAGAAGGAAGGCATCGGCCGCCCAAGCACCTACGCACCGATCATCAGTACGATCCAGGACCGCGGCTACGTCGAGCAACGGGAGAAGAAATTCCACGCCACGGATCTCGGCGAAGTCGTCACCAACAAGCTGAACGAGTACTTCCCGCGCATCATGGACATCGCCTTCACCCGGCAGATGGAAGAGCAGCTCGACCAGATTGAGGACCAGCATCTCGATTGGGTCCGCGTCCTGCGGGACTTCTACGGGCCCTTCAAGGTGAACCTCGAGACCGCCCAGCAGGAGATGAAACACGCCAAGGCGGAGACTACACCCAGCGAGTACTCCTGCCCGGACTGCAACCGGCCGCTGGTGTACAAGTTCGGCAAAAGCGGCCGATTCCTGAGCTGCGCCGGGTATCCCGAGTGCAAATTTGCCTCACCGGTCGACAAAGAAGGCAAAATGGTCCAGGACGAGGTCAGCGAGCACAAATGCCCCAACTGCGGCAAGCCCATGGTCCGCAAAAACGGCCGATTCGGGGCCTTTCTCGGCTGCAGCGACTATCCAACCTGCAAAACCACTCTCCGACTGGACAAGGAAGGCAACCCGCTGCCGCCCAAGCCGAAACCGGAATCGACGGGGGTCAGGTGCTACAAGTGCAAGGAAGGCGAGCTGGTCATCCGCAAGAGCAAGCGCGGCCCCTTCCTCGGGTGCAATCGCTTCCCCCGCTGCCGGACGATCGTGAACGCCAAGGCTCTCGACCGTCTCAAAGAGCTCCAGGCTCGCGGCGAGTGGCCGCCGAAGACTCCGGAGCAGGCGCAGACGATCCTCGACGAGTTCAAGAGCACCAAGCCGGTCGCGGCCAAAAAGTGATCTTGTCGCCATATCAGTAGCGCCAGGGGGCATCGCGCCCGTGTTTCCTGTCGCGTCTCAGTCTCCGATGCGCACTCACCACCCGGCAGCTATCTGTTTGGCCGCCTCCGATGTTCACCATTCTGCCCACAACGGCCATGTTACCCATTTACACACGCAGCCCCAGCAGATTCCCGGACTCAAGGCTATGTTCTTTATTTTCCGATACTTATGCTGTACAAGAGAAACACGGCACGGGGGCTGCTTTCGCTCTTTGCGCAGCCGACGGGGACGGAGTCTGCCCGTTTGGGATTTACGATCTAAGATTTACGATTTACAATCTGGGCCTCCTGTTTGTGCCCGGCACAGAGGCCGGGGCGTCAATTCAATAGTAAATCTGAAATAGTAGATATTAGATATGAAGGCATTGATTACGGGCGGGGCCGGGTTCATCGGCTCTCATTTGGCCGAGCGGCTGCTCAACAACGACGCTGAAGTCACGATTCTTGACGACCTCAGCACGGGCCGAATCGAGAATATCCAGGGGTTCCGAAGTCACCCCAAGCTGCAATTCGTCAAAGGTGACATCCGGGACTCGACATTGGTGCAATTGCTGGCGTCACGCTGCGACGTCGTCTTCCACCTGGCGGCGGCGGTCGGCGTGCAATTGATCGCGGATGACCCCGTCCGCACCATCGAGACGAACATCGCGGGCACGGAAGTCGTCCTGGAGGCGGCCCACAAGTTCGGCCGCAAGATTCTGCTGGCCTCAAGCAGCGAGATCTACGGCAAGAGCGAGAAAGTCCCCTTCGGCGAGGACGATGACTTCGTGCTCGGCGGCACGGCGTTCTCCCGCTGGGCATACGCGTGCAGCAAGGCCGTCGATGAATTCCTGGGACAAGCCTTTCATCAGCAATACGGCTTGAGCGTGGTGGCGGCGCGGTTCTTCAACACGATCGGGCCGCGGCAGACCGGCCGCTACGGCATGGTGGTGCCTCGGTTCGTGCAGTGGGCCCTGAAGAATGAGCCGATCCAGATTTATGGGACGGGCCGGCAGACCCGGTGCTTCTGCTACGTCCAGGACTTGGTGGACGCCGTCATGGCCCTGATGCAATGCGAGCAGGCGGCGGGCAGGGTCTTCAATATCGGCTCGACGGAGGAGATCACGATGGAGGCCCTCGCGGACAAGATCATCGCGATCACGGGCAGCCAGAGCCCCAAGGAGTTTGTACCCTACGTCGTGGCCTACGGCCGGCCTATCGAAGATATGATGCGGCGGGTGCCCAGCACAGACCGAATCCGCCAAGCCATCGGCTGGCAGCCGAAAACCAGCCTCGACCAGACACTGCGCACCATCGTCGATTACTACAAGAGACAGAGAGACAACGGATGAGCGGAGCGGAGGTCGGTGGTATGCACACGAGATCGCGTCCTTGGGATTACCTGATTGTCACGGCGTCGAATGAGCGGCAGGCCGCGGCGTACCAGGCGCAACTGGATGTCCGCCGCGAACTGGGGCTGCTCAGCGATGTGCGCCAGGCCCTTGTCGTCGCCGATCCCGGCGGCAAACGGATCGGTAGCGGTGGGAGCACCCTGTACTGCCTGATGGAGGTCTTGTCCCACCAGTTGGGACGCCGGTTGGCCCGCTCGAATCCCGCCACGTGGGAACAGGTGCTGGCGGAGCTTCGGATTCTCATCATTCACGCGGGCGGTGACTCGCGGCGACTGCCGGCGTACAGCGCCTGTGGCAAGCTCTTTATCCCGGTGCCCGGCGAGAACGACAGCGGCGTGTGCCTGAGTCTGTTCGACCGGCAATTGCCCACCTACCTGGCGCTGCCGGAGCCGACGCAAGGCCGGGGGCAGGTCGTTATCACCTCCGGCGACGTGCTGCTGCGCTTCGATCCGACGCAGGTGAGATTCAGAAAGCAGGGTGTGACCGGCCTGGCCTGCTATGCCCATCCGCAACAGGCCAGCCGTCACGGGGTGTTCTGCTGTGGGCAGGATGACGAGGTCCGGCTGTACCTGCAGAAGCCCTCGATCGCGGAGCAGAAAAAGAAAGCAGCTATTGATGCCTATGGCCAGTCTTGTCTGGACATCGGCGTGATGCACTTTGACGCGGCCACGGCGGTCCGGCTTCTGCATCTGTTCGGCGTCCGGCCGGACAAAGGGGAACGGCTCACGTTCACCGGCCCACGGGGACAGGCGGTCATGGAGCACGGGCTCGACTTCTACCGCGAGATCTGCTGTGCGATGGGTAGGCAAACCAGCCCGGCGCATCACATCCGATCCGCCCATGAGAGCGGGTCGAAATGGACCGGACCGATGCTGGGCGGGTTGTTCGGGACTCTCTCCGCCACCCCCTTCAATGTGCAGTTGCTCAAGCATTGTGAGTTCCTCGACTTCGGCATGAACCGGAGCATCATCAATAGTGGCGCTCGTCTGCTCCAGGAGGATCAAGGCGTCTCTCATTTGCAGACCTGCTTGGACGTTAGCAACGAAATCGCCGCGGACGGTGCGATCCAGGGCTCGGCCGGCTGGGTCGAGGGTTGTCGGATTCGCGCGCCACTGATGCTCGGTGGAGACAATGTGGTCGTCGGCGTGGACGTGGAGGAGCCGCTGTCTCTGCCTGCCGGCGCCTGCCTCGATGTGATTGGGGGGCGGGACGAGAAAGGTAAACGCGTGTGCTTCATCCGCTGCTACGGTGTGGATGACGCCTTCAAAGAACCGGCGGACGAGGGGGCGGTCTTCTGCGGCGTCCCGCTGCTCTTGTGGCTGCAGAAGATGGGGGCGAGCCAGGAACAAGTGTGGAGCACCGGCACCGAGAGGAAGGAACGCGCGATCTGGAATGCCCTGCTCTTTCCGGCCGTGAGGCGACCTGGCGACTACCGGCAATGGCTGTGGATGTTCGATCCTGCTCATGCCGCGCCAGACCAGCGCCAGGCGTGGCGGTCCGCACGCCGTTACAGTCTCCAACAGATCCTCGCCCTGGCCGATCACAAAGGTTTCTACCAGCGCCGCAACGCCATCCGGGCGGATGTGGTCTGCAACGCACTGCGGCGTGCCTTTCGGCCGGAGAGCGGGCTGTCCGCACGCGAGCTGACGGCCCTGATGCGGCGGGGCAAGAACCAGGAGGCCTGGGTTTCTCAAGCTTTGAAACAGGCCTGTCGCTACGGCGAGACTCGGCCGGAGCGCGGCACGGCGTCCCTGGTCTTCCCTCGCATCGTCCACACGTTGGGCTCGGCCCTGACGAATGTCTATCCGGAGGGCAGCAAGCCGATAGCCCGGGTGCTGCCCGGCCTGGCCGGCACACTCGACCCGGCAACCCGGCGCCGGTTGAAATCGCTGGGGCTCGGTCCGGACGACGGGGTGACAATATCCCAGTGGTGCCGTCGCCTGCAAGAGGCCGCCTTTGAGGGCTTGGAGCAGGCGATTGTCGCCAGCGGGGCGGACGAAGGCGTCGCGCCGCGCAGCGTGCTGCGCAGCGATGAGATCGTGTGGGCCCGGGCACCGGCCCGCCTGGATCTCGGCGGCGGTTGGACCGATACGCCGCCCTATTCCCTGGAATGGGGCGGTTGCGTCACCAATGCCGCGGTGGACCTCAACAGCCAGCCCCCGATCCAGGCGTACGTCCGGGTGATCGAAGAGCCGGTGATACGAATCGGCTCCATCGACCTGGGCGTACGAATCGAGATCCGCAGGTTTGAAGAACTGATGGACTATCGCCAGGCGACCGGTAGCTTCGCCCTGGCTAAAGCGGCCATCGCTCTTTCGGGCCTGTCACCCAGCGGCCCGGCTCATGAAAGGAGCCTCAAGAAAGCCCTCGAAGCCTTCGGCGGCGGTATCGAGCTGACGACCCTCGCGGCGATCCCCAAGGGCAGCGGGCTGGGAACCTCCAGCATCATGGGGGCCGTGATCGTGGCGTCGCTCGGACGCGTCATGGGCAGGCAACTGTCCGCGCGGGAGCTGTTCCACAGCGTGTTGCGGCTGGAGCAGGCCTTGACCACCGGCGGCGGCTGGCAGGACCAGATCGGCGGCGTGGTCGATGGCGTCAAGATGATCGTCACCGAGCCGGGGATGATCCCGGACGCCCATATTCACTACCTGCCCTCGGACATCCTGGACCCCAATACCAATGGCGGACAAACGCTGCTGTATTACACAGGCATCACCCGCCTGGCCAAGAACATCCTCCAACAGGTCGTCGGGCGTTATCTCAACCGGGATCGGGAGGCGATGACCACGCTGCGGCACATCGGGTCCCTCGCCCGCGACGTGATGGACACGTTCATCCGCAAGGACATCGAGCAGTTCGGGTACCTGATCGACGTGGCATGGCAGCTCAATAAGCGTCTGGACCCCAACAGCAGCAATGACGAGATCGAGGCACTGTTCGCCCGGGTCCAGCCGCACATCTATGGCGGCAAGCTCCTCGGCGCCGGCGGCGGCGGCTTCATGCTGATGATCTGCAAGTCACCCGAAGACGCCGCGGCCGTAAGAAGGATGCTCGAAACCGAGCCGCCCAACGCCCGCGCCCGCTTCTTCGACTTCCGCGTCAGCACCGCAGGACTCGTCGTGACGGTCTGCTAGCTGTCAGCTTGTAGGGTGGGTTCTCAATCCATGCGTCTCCCCAATCGACGCGCACATAACGCGTGGGTTAAGAACCCACCCTACGAACTCCCGTCTGCTGCGTATGATGGATCGAACATCATCCTTGGCCCTGAGGTACTGTGTCATCTTCTCTGCTGCGCTGGTTCTCTACGGCATCAGTGCCGCGCCAGGGGCGGTGTGGCAGGATAGCGGGCTGATCCAGTACCGCGTCTGGCATAACGATATCGAAGGCTTCGAAGGCTTGGCCATCTCGCATCCGCTGTACCACCTCCTGGCGATGGGCGCCAAGCACATCCCGTTCGGTGAGTTCGGGCGCCGGGTCAACCTGGTCTCCGCCGTGGCGGCTGCCTTGGCCGTGGCCAATCTATACCTGCTGGTTCGCCTGTGGCTTGGTCAGGACTTCCCGGCTATCATCGCCGCCGTAACGCTCGCCGTCTCGCATACCTTCTGGTGGCACGCGAGCATCGCCGAGACATACACCTTATGGGCCGCGCTATTCCTGGGCGAACTCGTCCTGCTATGGGAGTACACCAGGACAAAGAAGGTGGGCTATCTGTACGGACTCGGTCTGCTCAATGGCTTGGCCATCGCCGTCCACATGCTCGCCACGATACCGCTGGCTTGCTATGTCGTGTTCGTCGCTGTGTTGTTGGCGCGCAGGAGCATCCGAGCCAAGGACCTGGCGATCATCGCGGCACTGTGGGTCCTTGGGGCGTTGCCGTACGAATACCTGATCGTCAAGACCCTGGTTCAGAGCGGCGCTGTCCTCGGCACGCTCGCCTCGGCCGCCTTCGGCAACCGCTGGCAGGCCGATGTCCTGAATACGAGTCTGTCATGGCGGCTGATCAAAGAAGATCTCCTGTTTCTCGCGCTCAATGTTCCGACGCCTAATATCTTGCTGTTCTTCGCCGGTCTCTGGGGCCTGCGCAGGATGGGTCGGGCTCCCGGTTTTCGCGCCGTGGTCTTGACGCTGCTTGTGCTATTCTTCGCTTTCGCGGCCCGCTATACCATTGTGGACCGCTTCGCGTTCTTCCTGCCATTCTATTGCCTGGTCGCGCTCGTGATCGGCTTGGGCGTGCACGAGCTTCGGGCACGCGCCGCCCATGTGGCGGTTCCCTGCGCCATCTTGGCGTTCTCGTTACTGCCGGTGGCAGTATATGCCATGGCGCCGGCGTTGGCAAAGCGGCTGGCTGTGCCCATGGGTACGCGGCAGGATATCCCGTACCGCGATGATTACACGTATTTCCTGCGGCCCTGGCGGACCGGGTACACGGGGGCAGAGCGCTTCGCCCAGGAGGCGCTGGGGGCGACCGAGCCCAACGCGATCCTCTGCGCGGACAGTACGACCGTGGCGCCGCTTCTGTACATGCAGGAGGTCAAGGGACTCCGGCCGGAGGTGAAGATCGTCAGTGGGACCGTAAACAGCCAGGGAGCCCCGCGCGTCGACGAGCAGACCATAGGATCATTGCTGCAAAAACGCCCGGTCTACGTTGTCTCCCGGCGGCCGGGATATTGTCCTGCCTTCATTCTCGCACAGTACGAACTGGCCGAGGCCGGCGTCCTGTGGCGCGTAGTTCACACCCCATGATCCAGGCACACGGAAGGATCTGATCAGCATAATATGGCCAAGACAGTCACCACCTCACGGGCGCTGGTCCGCAACACGTTCTTTAATCTGTTGATGCTGATGAGCAACGCGATCATCGGGTTCCTGCTGGTCCGGTTCTTCCTGGGCCGGTTCGGAGAGGCGCGTTACGGCGTATGGGTCCTGATCGGCGAACTCTTCCGCTACCGGATGCTACTGGGCCTGGGCCTCAACAGCGCGATCAACCGCCGGATACCAATGTACCTGGCCAAAGATGACGAGGAGGGCATTCGCAAGGTCGTCAGCACGGCCTTGTTCTTCTTCACGATGATGGCCGTCGTACTGGTGCTGTTGAGCATCCTCTTCGCCCTGAAGATCGGCGACTGGTTCACAATTGATCCGGAATTGGTCAGGACCGCGAGCGTGCTCACGCTCGTGGTCGGAATCAGCTTTGCGGCTTCGACCCCGCTGCAACTGACGACGGCGGTACTCAGCGGCCTGCAGCGCTACGACATGGTCAGCATCACGACCATCGTGGTCCTGACCATCCGCACGGTGCTGACGGTCGTCCTGCTGCTGCACGGCTACGGACTGCTGACCCTGGGACTCATCTACGGTCTCAGCGAGGTCGTTGCCCGGGGCGTGCAACACATCCTCGCCCGGCAGTTGCTGCCCGTCGGCTACCTGTCGTGGAAGCACGTGGACCGCGTGCTGCTGAAGGAGATGCTCTTCTACGGCATGAACACGTTCCTGTACGCGATAGGGGCTCTGATCATCTTCCGCGCCAGCGTGATGATCGCCGGCATTTACCTCGAGTCCTCGGCCGTCAGCCAACTCTGGGTTTCCGTGCAGGCGCTGCTGCTGCTGTCGGAGTTCGTCCAGGCGTTCACGACGTCGATCAAGCCGGCAGTCAGCGATCTCGACACGCGGGACGACCAGACGCGGGTCCGGCAGATCGCCTTCCTGACTCAGAAATACAGCCTGCTGATCATCATCCCGGCCGGCACTTTCCTGATTCTGATGGGTCGGGAGTTTCTGACGGCCTACGTGGGTGCCAGAATCAAGGACCCGGCGATCCTGCAATCCATGGCGACCCTCCTGGCGATCCTAACCGTAGGCTACTGCATCCTGCTGAGTCAGCACAGCAACTACCTGGTCCTGTCGGGCCGGGGCGAGCACCGCGTCTTCGGCATCCTGACGGTGGTCGAGGCCGTCCTGTGCGTTTTCATCGCTGTCTACTTCGTAAAGGTTCTGGGGTGGGGGCTGGAGGGCATCGCGTGGAGCAATCTCGTGCCGATGGGCCTCGTGGCCGGTATCATCCTCCCCATCTATTTCAATCGCAAAATGAGAATCTCCGCCTGGGACAGCCTCCGGCAAGTCTGGTGGCCCGCGCTGCTGGGAACTGTGCCGAGCGTGATGCTGCTCGGCGTGTGGAAGTACCTGGCTCCGCCCGCCTCGTGGGCCGAGTTGTTTGGCGTCGTGGCGGTCGTGGCCGGAGCCACCGCCTTCTTCGGCTGGTTCTTGAGTATGGATGCCGTCGAGCATCAACGGCTGCTGTCCGTGCTTAGGCGTCGCAGACGCCCACCCACCGCCCAAATGGCCGAAGTGGTCGCCCCCATTCAATAAAATGCGGCCTTGCTGCCGATTCTTCCAGGTATCGGCGTCTGCATGGATGACAGGTTGCACATTCTGGTGGCCGACTACGTGCCAATTGCCAACAAGGGGGAAGAGGCGATTGTTCGCGGGATCGAGGACATGTTGTCGGACGGGCGGCCGGTCGCGCTGGGTCTGTTCGACAACGTCCCGCAACCAGTCCAGCAAGACAATATCACGATTTTCCCCAGAGATTGGCTTTTTCGATTTGAGGGCAATTCTGCCCTGTCCGGCCGGCGCCGGATTCTTTTGCAAGCTCTCATCGCCGTGCAGCTTCGACTGGGAATCCAGGGACGATTACGGAACCTCACGGCCGCTGGGACGGAACTGGCGGATTTCTTCGACCGCGCGCAGTACGTGCTGGTGGGACATGACGGCGTCTTCTGCGTGGAATCCTGCGGCATTATTCACTTGGCCAAAAGGCACGGCAAGCGGACCGGCATCCTCGGCGCCAGCACCGGCATCGGCAGCGGTCGGCGGTACAAAGCCTGGCTGTACCGCCGGACGATGGAAGAGAGTGATTTCTGCGTTTTTCGCGAGAGGCACTCCTGCGAGAACATGAAACAGATTTGTCGCGATCCGGGCAAGCTCCGCGTCGGTCCCGATCCGGCGTTCGCGATGCAGCCCGCGCCGGCTGATGCCGCACAACAAGTTCTGGAACAATGGGAGCCCTGCCGAAGGGCAAGACGGGACCACCGGCCCGTGGTCGCCGTGACGGCGTTGGAGAAAGGACGAGTGTATGCGGGTTTCCGACCCGACCTGCAGAGTCAGGCCAAGCAGCAGGCCCACGCGAAGTACATGGCTGCGATCCTCGACACGCTCATCCGCAACGATCGTGCGTGCGCGCTCTTTCTGCCCCATTCCGCTGAGAAGGACGGCAGCGACATCGTGGCGGCCAAGCACGTCATCGAACAGATGAAGGCAACATCGGCGGATTATGCGATCCTGGAACAGGGCTGCGGACCGAGATTGCTCAAAAGCATCATTGGTGAATGCGACTTCTTGGTTGGCGAGCGAACCCATTCACTGATTGGCGGTATTTCCATGGGAACGCCTTTCGCCGCCTTGACGAACCGCCAGGACACACGGACGCATGGGATCATCGGCGAGATGTGCCGATGCGAAGACCAGATCATCGATATGGATGTCACGGGGGAGAAGGAAGCCTCGCAGAGAATTGGCGAGTTGTTTGCGACGCGGGACACCATGCGGAAAGCGCTCGAACGCGTTCGGGAGGAGCTTTCCCAGCAGATTGAGGAGACGGTGCGCACGATCAAGGGGTTCTAGGGGAGTACAGCGCAGCCGTGAGAAATAGCCAGACCATCCGGTCGGTCGTCAAACGCAACCTGTGCACGGGCTGCGGCACGTGCGCAGGCCTTTGTCCACAAGAGGCCCTCACGATGGTCGTGAAGAAGGGCCGCTACGTCCCGCAGTTGGACAAGAGGCGCTGCAATCGCTGTGGCCTGTGTCACGAGGCCTGTCCGGGACATGGCGTCGATCTCGAGCGGCTCAGTGCCGCTCTCTTCGGGGACATTCCCGAAGACATCGCCCTGGGCCGGTATCTGGGGTGCTACGTCGGCCACGCCGTGGACAGAGGCGTGCGGTACAACAGTGCTTCCGGCGGGATCGTCAGCGCATTGCTCGTGTTTGCGCTCGAAGAGGGTCTGATCGACGGGGCTCTCGTGACCCGGGCGAACCGAGACGATCCATTGAAGCCCGAGCCGTTCATCGCCCGGACACAGGAGGAGATCCTCGCGGCGGCGGGCTCGAAGTACTGCCCAGTCGCGACCAATACGGCGCTCCAGGAGATTCTCGACAGCGACGATCGCGTCGCGGTAGTGGGGCTTCCGTGCCACATCCAGGGACTGCGCAAGGCCGAGCGGCTGATTCCCAAGCTGGCCCAGCAAGTCCCCTATCGCATCAGCCTGGCGTGCAGCCTGAACTTCAGCTTCCTGGGCACCGTGCGTTTCCTCGAAGGTCTCGGCATCATGCCGGACCATGTCGAAGCTCTTCAATATCGCGGCCGGGGCTGGCCCGGCAGCGTGCTGATTCGTCTGAAAGACGGTACGAGGCGGACCGTCCCGTATCCGGAGTGCTATCGCCAGCTCGGCCCGTATTCCCTGCGGCGCTGCACCCTGTGCAGCGACATGCTCGGTGAGCTGAGCGACCTGACCTGCGGCGATGCGTGGGTCCCCGAGATCATGCGCGCCGACAAGGCGGGCAGCTCTTTTGTCGTCTCGCGGACTCCAGAGGCGGAGGAACTCCTCGAGAGTGCGGCGTCGAAAGGGGCTCTCGAATTATCGGAACTTGACCTGCAAGACTTGCTTGCGTCCCAAGGCCACGCCCTCTTCAAAAAGAGAAAGCTGAAGGCCCGGATGCGGCTCTTCCGGCTCCTCGGCCGGCGGGTGCCGGTGTACCACCAGAAGCTGCTGGCGCCGACTCGCGCGGACTACCTCAACACGGTGAAGCTCTACACGGCACGGTATGTCCTGTCGGGCCATCATCACTTGCTCCGGCGCCTGTTTCAGCTTGTGCATCAGCGAAAGCGCCGAGCCGTGAAAGTCGCGACTCAGCCCGCTGAAGCCGTAGCCCAGCCGTGAAGAACGAATAACGGCGATACCCTCGTTCGCCGATATCCCTTTCGATGCACACCACCTATGCCAACGAGGTTGACGAGTACGCCCTGCTCGATGAGTTGCCGGAGCGTACGTCCGATATTCCGCTGGCACCGGCGATGAGCTACCTGCTCCTCGTCGCGTGGCTCATCCTGTGTGCCATCGGGCTGGGTGTTGTCGTTCTGGCCAAGAACCCCCTGGCGGGAGCGATGGTGGTCGCTCTCCCGACGTTTGTCGGGATGGTTATCAAGCCGACGTTCGCCCTGTGCATCCTCATGCTGGTCCTGCCGACCGGGGCCGGTGTGGGCTGGCAGGAGGCGTTCAGCCTCGACCGCGCCGTGGGTTTGGCCGTGGCAGCCAGCTTCTTTCTTAATGTGCTGTTGACCCGTCCGGGGCTGCGGGTCCGGCACAAGGCCCTGTGGGTGGCGGCGGGTCTGAGCCTGTGGATCGGCGTCACGTCCCTGATGCAGCCGCATCTGGCGGAGGAACTGGCGCGGGCGTTCACCCAGTTTCAGCTCGTCCTGCTGGTCCTGATCGTCTACTGGATTCTGGAGACGAACTACGAGAATTCCTTCCGCTGGGCGCTGCGGTCCTACGTCATCGGCATGCTGGGCTCGGTGGCCGTGATCCTCAAGACGGGCCAGGCGATGCGAGCCGTGCAGGAGACGCGGGACGTACGCTACGCGGCGACGCTCGGCCACGCGATTGACGCGAACATGCTGTCGGCGCTGATTGCCGTGGGATTTCTGTCCGCGATCTACCTGTTCGCCCGCGACCGGAGCCTCTTTTGGCGCGCGATCTACTTCGTGGCACTTCTGTTCCTGCCGGTGATGATGCTCCGGACGGGTTCGCGCGGCGGCCTGGTGGCGCTGGCATTCACGCTGTTGTCGCCCCTGCTGTTCGTGCGGCAGGTGCTGCGCCGTCCCGCCCTGGCGGCGCTGCTGCTGGCGGTCATTCTGCTGGCGTCGGTGTCCGCGGGCTTTCTGATCAAAGAGCACGGCCTGGCCGGCTCGGTCGCAGAGCGGCTGACCAACGTCGGCCGTGCCAAGGAGGCGTTGGCCTTCCGAGCAGAGGCGCTCCAAAAGGCTGTCAACGCCGTGCTGGCCTGGCCGATGGGCACGGGCTACGTGAGCTGGTTCGAGCGGACTGGCAGCCCAATCTGGCCCCACAACGATTTCTTCTTCTCCCTGGGCGTCTACGGCATTCCGGGGGCGGCCTTGTTTGCCACCTTTGTGATCCTGCTGATGCTGACCATCAAGCGCACGCCGCTGACGGTGGAGAAGCTTTACGCCCGGGCGGTGCTGACGTTCCTGCTCGTGATGGGGCTCAACATCAAGCAGGTCTCCGCCAAGTATTACTGGATCTTCCTGGCTTTCGTCCTGGCGGCCGAGCGCCTCGGCTGGGGCCACGTCGAGCCGCCAGAGGAGTGCGCCGGCACAGCGGATGAAGGAACTCCGGATACTGACGATTAGCCACATGTTCCCCACGAAGCGCTCCGGGCAGTACGGGGCGTTCCTCTGCCGGGAAGCGCAGCATCTGCGGCAACACAATATCGAATGTAGTTTTCTCGTAGGCCGGCCGTGGGCGCCGTGGCCCTTGCACCTCGTTCCACGTTGGCGCGACTACGGGCCGGCCAATCCCCTCGCTGGGCCCGAGGGACTGAAGGCGCGCCCCGTGGCCTATTTTCGCCCGCCTGGCTTTGGCTTTCGCCGCTTCGAGGGCAAGGCAATGGCCCGTGCGGTATTGCCTGCGGCCCGCGCTTGGCATCGTGAGAACCCTTTCGCTCTGGTCTTGGGTGTTTCCATGCTCCCGGATACGCAGGCCGCGGTCGTCGTCGCGCGGGAGCTTGGCTTACCCCTGGCGGCTCTGGCCGTGGGCAGCGATGTGATGGTGTACCCGGACCGGATGCCGGCCCTGGAACTGCGGCTGGGCGAAACGCTCGCTCAGGTGGATTTGCCGGTCGGGGTCAGCCAGTCCGTTTGCCGGCGGTTGGCTGAGACGGGAAGATGCCGGCGGGAGCCACTGTGCGTGTACCTGAGTCGAGATGCCCGGCAGTTCGTCCCTACCCAGGATAAGAGTCGAGTTCGAGAGCAACTCGGGTGGACCAGGGACAGCATTGTTGCCATCTACGTGGGGGCACTTGTCGAGACCAAAGGGATGAAGGAGCTTGCAGCGGCGGCGGAGCCACTCCTCAACAAACACGGGCGGCTGCAACTTGTCTGCGTCGGGGATGGGCCCGCGCGGAATGAGCTGCTCTCACTTAGTAGTCGCATCAGGCGCCAGGGGGCGGTCGTGTTGCCCGGTCGTGTGGCGCCGGCGGAGGTCCCACGTTTTCTCCAAGCAGCGGATTTCCTGGTGCTGCCTTCCTACAGTGAGGGCATGCCCCAGGCGGTCCTGGAGGCGATGAACTGTGGATTGCCGATCGTGGCGACACGCGTCGGCGGTGTCCCGGAGGCCGTCATCGACGGCGAGACCGGCCTGCTCGTCGAAGCGAGGAACGTGGAACAACTCCGAGATGCCATGAAGCGGATGATCACCGATGAGGCGTTCCGCCTGTCGGCGGGACAAAAGGGGCTCGCGCGAGCCGGCGAGGTCTTTGACTCCGAACGCAACGCCCGCGTGTTCGCTGACGCTCTGTGGTCGCTGGCGGGAGGACGGGCCTGATGGATGCCGCGCCGAAGCCCCATCGTGCCAAAGTCTGCATCTTGACCTCGGTGCACCTGCCTTTCGACGGCCGGATTTTTCACCGGGCGGCCAAGAGCCTCGCAAAAGCCGGCTACGAGGTCGTTCTGATTGCCCGACACGACAAGGAGGAAGTCGTTGACGGCGTTCGCGTCGTGCCGCTGCCGCAACCGAGGAATCGAATCCACCGGATGACAGCGCTCTTGTGGCGGGTCTATCGCCTGGCCATGAAGGAGAACGCGGATGTCTACCACTTTCACGATCCGGAGCTGATGATCGTCGGTCTGCTTTTGAAGCTGCGCGGAAAGAAAACGATCTGGGACGTCCACGAGCACTATCCCAACAGCATTCTCGACAAGTATTACCTCGCCAAACCGCTTCGGCGGCTCATCAGCCGGTCGTTCGACCTGTTCGAGCGAGCCGTGGTGCGCTTCTTCGACTACGTGATCTACACGACCCCTTTCGTGGGGCAGCGCTACCAGACCATGAAAGTCCGGTCCGGTCCGGTGGAGAACTACCCCATCCTCAAGCTGTCGGAGACGTTCCAGCGCCAGCCGCAAAAGAGGATTATCTATCTGGGCGGCATGGCGCGGATTCGTGGCCTGATCGAAGTGGTCGAGGCCTTTGCGCTCGTCGTGAAGACACACCCGGATTGGGAGCTCTATCTGGTGGGATCGAGCAGACCGGTCTCCTTCGAGCAAGAGCTCAAAGACCTGGCACAGAAACTGGGCCTCGCGGCGCAGGTGAAGTTCGTGGCTTGGGTGCCCTACGAGGAGAAGGAGCGGCTCTCCTGCCAGGCCTCGATGGGCGTGATCACCTATCTGCCGTGCGCGAATAACACAAGCTGCTTGCCTAACAAACTGTTCGACTATATGCTGGTGGGCCTGCCGGTGGTGGCTTCGAATTTCCCGCTCTACAAAGAGGTAGTGGAGTCGAGTCATTGCGGGTTGACGGTCGATCCGACCGAGCCCGAGGCGATTGCCCGGGCACTGGAATATCTGATCGAGCATCCGCACGAGGCCCAGCAGATGGGCGAGAACGGCCGGCACGCCGTGCTGGAGAAGTACAACTGGGAAAAAGAGAGCCAGAGACTCTTGCAGATCTATGAGGCTGTTTTGACAACGGAAGGAGAGCGGTGACGTGGCGAAAGTGCTGCTAGTCGTGGGTGCGCGGCCCAACTTTATGAAGATGGCCCCGCTCTATTTCGCGATGACCAAGGCCAAGCCGTTGGAGCCCCTGATCGTCCACACGGGGCAGCATTATGACTACGTCATGTCCCAGGCGTTCTTCGAGGACTTGGAGCTGCCGCAACCGCACCACTTCCTCGGCACCGGCTCCGGCTCCCATGCCGAGCAGACGGCCCGGATCATGGTCGAGTTCGAGAAGGTGCTGCTGGCGGAAAAGCCCGACCTCGTGGTCGTCTTCGGCGATGTGAACTCGACGCTGGCCTGTAGCCTGACGGCCAGGAAGCTGCTCATTTCCGTCGCCCATGTCGAGGCGGGCCTGCGGAGCTTCGATGAAACCATGCCGGAAGAGATCAACCGGCGCGTGACGGATACCGTGTCGGACCTTCTCTTCACGCCCTCACCCGATGGGGATGAGAACCTGCTGCGCGAAGGTGTCGCCCCAGGCAGAATTCACCGAGTCGGCAACATCATGATCGACTCGCTCATCAGCATTCTCAATAAGATCGATCCGGACCACCAGGGGCAGATCGTCCAGCGGTTTGGCCTGACACGGCGAAACTACGTGCTCGTGACGCTGCATCGGCCCTCGAACGTGGATGAAAGGGACGGCCTCGAACAGATCTTGAAGTACCTCAATCGCCTGTCGGCTCAGGTGCCGGTCGTCTTTCCGGTGCACCCGAGGACGGGAAAGAACATCGAGGCGTTCGGCATCGACGCGTCCTTCCACGATGCGTTTCACATCGTCGAGCCGGTGCGGTACCGGGAATTCATCACGCTCGAAAACAACGCCCGGTTCATCGTGACGGATTCCGGCGGCATCCAGGAGGAAGCGACCTACCTGGGCCTGCCCTGCCTGACGCTGCGGCCGAACACCGAGCGGCCCATCACGATCACCGAAGGGACGAACGAGCTGGTGGACATGAGCAATATCGAAGAACGATCCGCCACGATCCTCGCGGGGCGCTGGAAGCAGGGCAAGGTTCCCGCCCTGTGGGACGGCCGGACGGCCGAACGGATCGTTCAGGTTGTCCTCAACTACACGAAGAGTGGGCGTTGAACGAATGAGAGTGTTGTCCATCGTAGGGGCTCGGCCGCAGTTCATCAAGGCGGCGGTGGTCTCGAAGCAGATGCGCCGGGTCGGCTTCGAAGAGCTCCTGGTGCACACGGGCCAGCACTACGATGTCAACATGTCGGAGGTCTTCTTTCGGGAGCTCGATCTGCCGGAGCCCAACTACTATCTCGGCATTGGCTCCGGCCGGCACGGCGAGCAGACGGCACGCATGCTCGCGGGCCTTGAAGAAGTGCTGCTCAAAGAAGATCCGGACCTCGTGGTCATCTACGGCGACACGAATACGACGCTGGCCGGGGCGCTGGCGCCCGTGAAGCTGCACATTCCCGTCGCCCACGTCGAGGCGGGCCTGCGCAGCTACAACCGGCAGATGCCCGAGGAGATCAATCGCATCGTCGCGGACCACTGCTCGGACCTCCTGTTCTGCCCGACCGAGACCGCCGTACAGAACCTCGAACGGGAAGGATTCCACAGTGTTATCAGTGCCGTGGATATCGACTTAAATCATCAATCATCAATCGTCAATCATCAATCCCAAGGTCCTCTCGTCATCAACGTTGGCGATGTGATGCTCGATCTCGCCCGGGAGGTGAAGGATCGACTGAGTCGCGAGGGGCGAGGAGAAACGGACATCCTGGCCAGGTACGGCCTGAAGCCCCGCGAGTACGTCCTGGCCACCATCCACCGCGCGAGCAACACCGACGACCCGGAGAATCTGCACCATATCCTGGACGCGATGAGGCAGATCGGGGATCGCGGACTGAAGATCCTTTTCCCCGTCCACCCACGCACAAAGAAGGCGTTGGAAAAATCCCATCTTCTGGCGCTGGTGAATACCGAGGCGGTCATTGCGAGCGATCCGGTCTCGTATCTGGAGATGATCGCCCTGGAAAGCGACGCCCGGTTTCTGCTGACGGATTCGGGGGGGGTCCAGAAAGAGGCGTACTTCTTCGGCGTCCCCTGCGTCGTGGCCCGCGAGGAAACGGAATGGACCGAGCTGGTGGAGATCGGCTGGAACCGGATCGCCGGGGTGAAGACGGCCGGTATCCTCGCGGCCGCCGAGGCCATCCTCAACGAGGACTTCGCGAACAAGCCGCGACCGGACTTCTACGGCGACGGCCACGCCGCGGCGCGTATCGCCGGCATCCTTAAATGGTTTGTGGAACAATGAAGATCAGCATCTTCGGCATGGGCTACGTCGGCGTGGTCAGTGCGGCCTGCCTGTTGCGGGACGGCCACGAGGTCCTCGGGATCGACCCGGCCGGCGCGAAGGTGGCCGATCTGTGCCAGGGCCGGTCGCCCGTTCAGGAACCGGGCGTGGCGGCGCTGCTGGCCGCAGGACACCGGCAGGGCCGATTGACGGCCACGGTCCATCCGGAGAAGAGCCTCGTCGCGGGCGACATGGTATGGATCTGTGTGGGGACGCCGTCCGATGCCGATGGCGGGATCAACCTGGCGGCGGTCGAGACCGTCATCCGGCAGATCGGCCAGGCGCTCCGCAACGGCATCGAGCGGCCGCTGATCGTGCTGCGCAGCACGTGCCTGCCCGGGACGACGAGGGAGCGAATCATCCCCCTGCTGGAGAGCGAATCCGGCCTCACGGTCGGCAGGGACATCGAGCTGGTCTTTCACCCGGAGTTCCTGCGGGAAGGTACCGGCGTGGCGGATTTCCTCCAACCGCCCAAGATCGTGGTCGGTGAGGACCGGCCCGGGGCGGCGGAGCGGTTGCTGGAACTCTACCAAGAGTACGAGGCTCCCATGTTCCGGCTCAGCCTCGGCGCGGCGGAGATGATCAAGTATTGGGACAATCTCTTCCACGCCCTCAAAATCACGTTTGCCAACGAGATGGGGGCCCTCGCGCACGCGGCGGGTCTGGACGCCCGCCAGATCGCGGAGGTCTTCTGCGCAGACACCCGGCTCAACGTCAGCCCGAAGTACCTGCGGCCGGGACCCGCGTTTGGCGGGTCGTGCCTGCCGAAGGACTTGCGGGCCATCCTGCGTTTGGCCGCGCTGAAATCCGTGCGCGTCCCCATGCTGGAGAAGGTTCTCGAAAGCAACGAGGCGCAGATCGACCGCATCATCCGGCGTATCCTCGCGCAGCAGCCGAAGACCGTCGGCCTGGTCGGGCTGGCCTTCAAGACCGATACGGACGACATGCGGGAGAGCCCCTACGTTCGCATCGCCAAGGCCCTGATCGGCGAAGGCGTGCGACTGCTGATCTACGATCCCGTGGTGCAGCCGAGCCTCCTGATCGGCAGCAACAAGGAGCAGGTCCAGAAGATGCTGCGCCACCTGGAAGAGCTGCTGGTCGGGTCCTTGGCTGACCTCTCGGCGGCGGACCTGATCCTGGTAAACCACGCCACTGTGGATGCGCAACAGATCCGCGACTGGACCGGGTCGGGCATTCGGGTCTTGGATACGGTCGGCATCGCCGGCGTAGCCCCGCCAACGCCCGGCTACGAGGGCCTCTACTGGTAATATGCGGATTCTCTATATCCACCAATACTTTGCGTCGCGCCAGGGCCGGACCGGGACACGGTCCTTTGAGTTTGGCCGATACCTGGTCGGCCAAGGCCACGAGGTGACGATGATCACTTCGGGCCTGGCCAACAGTGAATTTCCGGTCTGCCGGAAGGAGCCGTGCTGCGAATACGCGATTGACGGCATTCGGGTGATTGCCGTCGCGGCCGCCTACAACGACCCCTACGTGGGCACGGCCCTGAGCGGCTGGCGGCGTATGCTCCAGTTCCACCAGTTCGCCAAGGCCGCCGTGGAGGTGGGTCGCTACCTCGACAGGCCGGATGTCGTCTTTGCCACGCATACGCCGCTGACGGTCGGTTTGGCGGGCGTGGAGCTCGGCCGCTATTTCGGCGTTCCTTTTGTTTTCGAGGTCCGGGACCTGTGGCCCGAAGCACTCGTCAACGTGGGCGCCCTGACTAACCCGGTCGCGATCTGGTGGCTGCGCCGGATGGCACATCGAATCTACCGCGAAGCCCGCCACATCGTGGCCCTGTCGCCGGGGATGAAAGAAGGGATCGTCCGGACCGGCGTGCCGGCGGAGAAGGTCACCGTCATTCCAAACGCCAGCGACTTGGATCTGTTCCGGCCCGACCTGGACGGTCGTGCCGCGCGCGAGCGGCTGGGCTTGGGCAACCGCTTTGCCGCCATCTACTTCGGGGCCATGGGCTTGGCCAACGGCCTCGAATACGTGATCGAAGCGGCGCGAGTCCTGGCCCAGCGGGGCAACGAGCGCATCGTGCTCGTCCTGCACGGCAGCGGCGGCAAGCGCGACGAACTCGAAAACCTCGCGCATGGATACGGCCTCAAGAACGTGGTGTTCAGCGCGCTGGTGTCGAACAAAGAGGAGGTCGCGCGCCTCGTGGCCGGCTGCGATGTCTGCCTGACGATCTATCGAGCGGCGAAAGAACACACGTGGTCGCCCAACAAGATGTTCGACGCGTTAGCGGCGGGTAAGCCGGTGCTCATCAATGTCCCCGGCTGGCTGGGGGAAACCGTCGAAAAGAACAGTTGTGGCCGGTACGTCGATCCGTGCCGCCCGGAGGCGTTGGCCGATGCCCTGGAGGAGCTATCGAACAATCCGGCCTTGTGCCGGCAAATGGGCCAGAATGCCCGTAGCCTGGCCGAGCGGCAGTTCGACCGGCGCATTCTGGCCGCCCAACTCGAACAAGTTCTGCAGGACGCGGTGATCCATGAGTGAAGACGTGCTGAACGTTGCGGTCATTGGGGCCGGGTACTGGGGCAAGAACCTGGTCCGCAACTTCGCCACGGCCCAGCGCTGCGCGCTGAAGTACGTCTGCGACATCAACGCCAATGTATTGGCCATGCACCAGCGGAGCTTTCCGTCCGCCGGAACGACGCCCGATATCGCCACGGTCCTTGGCGACCCGCAGGTGCAGGCGGTGGTCATTGCGACGCCGGTCCCGACTCATTTCGAGATCGCGAGCCAGGCCCTGCAGGCGGGCAAACACGTGTACGTCGAGAAACCTCTGACCTTGCAGGCGGCGCAGGCCCGGCAATTGATCGAGTTGGCGAAGCAGACGCACCTGAAGCTGATGGTCGGGCATCTGCTGGAGTACCACCCAGCCGTCACGTATCTCAAGGAGATGCTGGACCGGGGCCAACTCGGCGACCCGTACTACATGTACACGCAGCGGGTCAACCTCGGCATCGTCCGTCAGAACGAGAACGCCTGGTGGTCGTTGGCCCCGCACGACGTCTCGGTTGTTTGCCACCTGCTGGGCTCGGAGCCGGTCTCGGTCGCGGCCCAGGGGCAGTGCTACTTACAGAGAGACATCGAGGACGTCGTCTTTGCCACGATCAAGTTCGCCGACGGCAAGATGGCGCACCTCCATTGCAGTTGGCTGGACCCGCACAAGATCCGTAGAATGACGGTCGTCGGGCCGGAGAAGATGGTCACGTTCGACGACATGGAGGCAACAGAGAAGATTCGCGTCTACGATAAAGGCGCGGCGGTCAAGCACGACATCACGACCTCCTACGCCGACATTATCTCGCTCCGGTTCGGCGATATCGTCATCCCGAAGATTCCCGGTGGCGAGCCTCTGTCGCTGGAATGTCAGCACTTCATCGAGTGCGTGCTGGAGAATCGGCCGGTCCGCAGCGACGGGGCAGATGGGTTGCGCGTCGTGCAGGTGCTCGAAGCCGGACAGAGGTCTCTGAAGAATCATGGAACGCCGGTCAATCCAGGAGAGTTTTGATGGGTGAGAAGGGTAAGACGAGTGAGTACTTTGTCCATGAATCGGCGTATGTGGATGAGCCTTGCCGGATTGGTAAGGGGACGAAGATCTGGCATTTTTGCCACATCATGAAAGATGCGACCATCGGCGCCAACTGCATCTTCGGCCAAAACGTGCTGGTCAGCACCGGCGTCGTGATCGGCAACAATGTCAAGGTCCAGAACAACGTCGCCATTTACACCGGGACCAGGATCGAGGATGATGTCTTCCTCGGGCCCAGTTGCGTCCTGACGAACGTGTCGAACCCGCGGTCCCAAATCGTCCGGCACGACCTGTACGAACGGACGATCATTCGCCGGGGAGCGACCGTCGGAGCCAATGCGACGATTGTCTGTGGCATCGCGTTGGGACGCTACTGCTTCATCGGGGCCGGTGCGGTGGTGACAAAGAACGTTCCGGACTACGCCCTGATGTTGGGCGTGCCCGCGCGGCAGGCGGGCTGGGTCAGCCGGCATGGGATTCCGCTGCCGAAACCGGATGCGGAGGGTATCATGGTGTGCCCGGAGAGCGGGTATCGGTATCGGGAGGTGCCGCCCGGCATCGTGCGCTGTCTCGACCTGGACGAAGAGGCCGCCCTGCCGGAAGCTCAACGAGTTGGAAAGGTATCTTACAGGGACATCAAGGGCAGATCGTGATTGGATAGATTGAAGGGTGAAACATGGAAGTACCTTTGTTGGATCTGAAGGCGCAGTACGCAACGATCAGGGATCAGGTTTTGGCCGCTCTCTCGGAGGTGCTGGACTCGCAAGTCTGCATCGGCGGGCCGAAAGTGCTGGAGCTGGAGCAGAAGATCGCGGCGGCCAGCAACTGCAAGTTCGGCATCGGTGTGTCGAGCGGGACCGACGCCCTTTTGAATTGCCTGATGAGCCTGGAGGTCGGTCCGGGTGATGAGGTCGTCACGACGCCGTTCACGTTCTTTGCGACCGTGGGCTGCATCGCGCGCGTCGGCGCCACGCCGGTCCTTGTCGATATCGACCCGAAGACGTACAACATCGACCCGGACCAAATCGAAGTAGCGGTGACCCGGCGGACCAAGGCGATTATCCCGGTTCACTTGTTCGGGCAGATGGCGGACATGGACCCGATCATGGGGGTGGCCCGCCGGTACAAGCTGGCGGTCATCGAGGACGCCGCCCAGTCCATTACGAGCACCTACAAAGGCCGCAAGGCGGGCAGTATCGGCAAGGCCGGGTGCTTCAGCTTCTTCCCCAGCAAGAACCTCGGCGGCATCGGCGACGGCGGCATGATCGTCACCAACGATGAAGCCCTCTACAAGCGTCTGGTGCTGATGCGCAATCACGGGGCCGAGCCGAAGTACTATCACAAGTTCATCGGCGCCAACTTCCGGCTCGATCCGATCCAGGCGGCCGCCCTTCTGGTGAAGCTGCCGCATCTGGACGATTGGTCCGAGGCCCGCCGACGCAACGCCGCCTACTACAGCGAGAAGTTCGCGGGCACGGTCGTGCAGACGCCCTACATCAGTCCCGATTGCCAGACGATCTATAATCAGTACTGCATTCGCGTCCCGCGGCGTGAGGAAGTCGTCGCGCACCTCAAGGCCAACAAGATTGGCTGCGAAGTCTACTATCCGGTGCCACTGCACTTGCAGGAATGCTTCGGCTATCTGGGCTACAGCGAAGGCGATTTCCCCGAGGCCGAGAAGGCGGCCAATGAGATTATGGCCCTGCCCGTCTACCCCGAGCTGACACGCGAAATGCAGGACGCGGTGGTAGAGAGCATTCTCACATTCCTGCGCTGACCATTCTCTGTCATCCTGAGGCGAAGCCGAAGGATCTGGCCCACGTATGGAAGACCTCTCCTATTCGCGGCTCCGGTCCTTCGCTGCGCTCAGGATGACGGGTTCCGACAAACCGAGAGGCTCAAGTCACCTCCAGCGCCCATCATGAGCGGCAAGGTCATCTGGATCATCAATCATTACGCGGGCAGCCGGGTCCATGGGATGGAGTACCGGCACTATTACCTCGCACAGCAGTTTCAGCGGATGGGCCTGCGGCCGGTCATCATCTGTGCCTCCTTTCACCATTTGCTGACGAAATTGCCTGAGGAGAAGACGGCACAGGTCGATGGTGTCCCTTACGTGTGGATCCAGGCGTGCCGGTACGAGAAGAACGATTCCAAACGCGTCCTCAACATGGTCGAGTTCTCCGCTCGCTTGGCACTGCGGAGTCTGCGAGAGCTGCCGCGACCAGAGGTGGTCATCGCCTCGTCGCCGCACCCCTTCGCGGCTGCCAATGGCCGCCGATTCGCAGGGAAGTACGGCGCCAGATTCATTTTTGAAGTGCGGGACCTCTGGCCTCTGACGATCCTGGAGGTCGGGGGCCATTCGCCCCGGCATCCCTTTGTCCGAGCGATGGCCTGGGCCGAGCGACTCGGTTACGAGCATTGCGACTACACCGTCTCGCTGCTCGGCGGCGCGAAGGACTACATGGTGGCCCACGGGCTCGACGAGAGGAAGTTCGTCTACATTCCCAACGGGATCGACCCGGACGTATCGCAGAAGACGGCTGAACCACTGCCAGCCGAGCATACGCAAGTCATCCAGGACCTCAAGAAGCGGGGCAAGCTCATCGTCCTCTACAGCGGCAGCCACGGCGTGGTCAACGCGTTGGACAATGTCGTCGAGGCCGCCCGGCTGCTGACGGATCAGGCCAAGGTTCACTTCCTGCTGGTCGGCCAAGGTCCTGAGAAGGAGTCGCTGCAGAAGCGGACGCAGCAGGCCGATCTGAAAAACATCACCTTCATGTCCTCGGTGGCTCGGTCCCAAATGGGGGCCCTGACCCAGGCGGCGGACTTGGGCTACCTCGGCCTGCAGAAGAAGGATCTCTTTCGTTACGGCGTCAGTCCCAACAAGCTTTTCGAGTACATGGCGGCCGGCCGGCCCGTTCTCTTCGCCATCGACACGATTCACGACGAAGTGGCTCAGGCAAGGTGTGGCTTCTCGATCCCGGCCGACGACCCGCCGGCCTTGGCGGACACGCTGCGTAAGATCACGCAAATGCCCAAGGATAAATTGCAGGAACTGGGCGAACGAGGCCGTCAATACGTGCAACGCACGCACACCTACGAAGTACTCGCCCAGCAATACGCAAACCTCTTTTGATGTGGCTGCATGACGTATATCCTTCTCAAGAGAGCGTTCGATCTGTTGATTTCCGGCTTGCTGCTGGTGATTCTGGCACCGCTGCTGGCAGGCATCGTCGCGGCGATCAGGCTTACCAGTCCCGGGCCGGCGATCTTCCGGCAGGAGCGCGCGGGCCGGAACGGCCGACCTTTCACCTTCCATAAGTTCCGAACCATGCGGCTCGATGCGGACCCCTTCGGGCCGAGTCCAAAATCCGCCGACGATCCCCGACTGACGAAGTTCGGGAGATTCCTACGAGAGCACTCTCTTGATGAGCTGCCGCAACTGGTTAACATACTTAAGGGCGACATGAGCCTCGTCGGTCCCAGACCGTTGTATGTCGCGCAGGTGGCGGAGTGGAACGAGCGGCAGAGAAAACGGCTCCTCGTCCGGCCGGGCCTGACGGGCTTGGCGCAGATTTCCGGCCGGGGCGGGTTGACGCGCGAAGAGAAGCTGGAGCTCGATGTGCAGTACGTGGAACAGAGGAGCCTGGGGTGGGATGTCCGAATCCTTGGAGCTACGTTCGCGCGAGTTCTTGCGCGCCAAGGGATCTACGAAAAGCGATACTCCCGGGCGGAGGGCACCCGCGCGCAGACAACGAACGGGACGGATCAACCGGAGCGACTTACAGAGCGTTGAATCATGTGGAAATGCGCTATAACGGGTCTGGTCATCCTGTCGATGTGCGGCCGGATCGGTCGGGCGCTGGAGCCGAACGAGATTCTCGTTGTTGCCAATTCGGACAATGCGGCTTCGGTGCGGCTGGCCCGTTACTACTGCGAAAAACGGGGCCTCCCGTCCGGCAACGTGATCCCCGTGTCCTTGGGGACGCCGCTGCGCGACACCCTCAGCCGGACGGACTACGAGCGGCGGCTGGCCGGCCCCATTCGCCGGGTCTTTTTGACCCGCAAGGATCTCGATGGCATCAAATGCCTGGTGACCACCTACGGCATTCCGTTCCGGGTCGGCCCGCGCGAGCCCCTGGCCGGTTACGACAGCCAGCTCAAGCAACTGCGCCATCTACTGGAGCAGGAAAAAGAAGCGAGCGCCGAGCTGGAGCAGAAAGGCCAGACCGACTCGGTCCCCTATCGCACCCATAAGCTCGGGGCGTCCCAAGTCCAGGCGGACCTCGACCGGATCATGGGCAAGGAGACAGACGCGTCCGTCGATAGCGAGTTGTCCCTGGTCCTGTGCAATGCGTACGAGCTCTATCGCTGGCAGCCGAATGCCCTGCGAACTCCGGCAGCACCGCAGCCCTTCAAGACCCTGATGGTCGCACGGCTCGATGGTCCAAGCTACGGCATTGCCAAAGGTCTGATTGATAAGGCGCTCGCGGCGGAGGAAGAGGGCCTGACCGGCACCGTCTACATTGACTCCCGCGGCCTGTTCAATAAGGACACCTACAGCTACTACGATCAGTCTATGCGTGACCTGGCGCTCCTGATCCGGCTGCGGACATCCCTGCCGGTAAAGGAGGAGCGAACGGCGGACCTATTCCCGCCCGGCAGTTGCCCGCAGGCGGCCCTCTACTGCGGCTGGTACAGCCTGACGAAATACGTCGATGCCTTCGAATTCGTGGAGGGCGCTGTGGGCTATCACATCGCCAGCCTCGAAGCGGTCAACCTGCGCGACCCGGACAGCACGCAATGGTGTCCCGCTCTGCTCAAACATGGCATCACCGCGACCCTCGGGGCCGTGGGAGAACCCTATCTCCACGCGTTTCCCGAGCCCAAGGTGTTCTTCGGGGCCCTGCTCGACGGCCATTGCCTCGTCGAGACGTACTACCTGACCCAACCATTCACCTCCTGGCAACTGGTCCTGATCGGCGATCCCCTCTACCAGCCCTTCAAGAAGGGCCTGCCCGCGGCAAAGTAGTCAGCAGCTCTTCGCCGAGGAACAAGAACCTCTAACCGAGTGAGACGCGTCCCAGGCTGGTTCCGTCTTCTTGTCATTCCCGCGAAGGCGGGAATCCAGTAAGGCCGCGGCTTTCCTGGACCCCCGCCCCCGATCAGGTCGAGGGCAGGCTCTGCGCGGGGGTGACAGAGGGGACTCACATGGCGCTCAATTCTCAAAGGCTCCAAATAATCTGGAAAAGCAACAAGAAATCGGTTAGTGTACAGGAACAGAACGGCGGTGGAACCTGTAACCACTAGGAACCAATGGGAGGATAAGACAATGAACGGCTGGACATCCTCGGACAATCACGTCGCATGGACCTCGCGCAAGGCACCCCTGGTTCTCCTGAGCCTGCTGATCGTCGCCGGGACGTGTGCGGCACGGCAAGGGCAGCCGGTGCCGACACGTCGGACCCCGGCCTCCAAGCTCAAGGTGGTTCAGCTTCCCGAGCCATCCACGAGCAGCGCTGTCGGCGTCGAGCAGGCCCTGCTCGGATTGCGCAGTCTGCAGGTGCCGAGCAATCAACGGCTGGACTTGGCCAAGATCAGTCAACTCGCCTGGGCGATCCAGCGGGTGACCATGGTGCCCGCCAATGACGCCGGCCCGGCGACAATCCCGACCGAGGTCGCCGCCATGAAGGTCTACTTCGTTTTGCCTGATGGCGTCCATCTCTACAATCCGCTGGATCATACGCTGCAGCAGATCGACGACCAGGATGTCCGTGAGACTCTGGCCTCTGCCCTCTTGAACCAAGGCGGGGTGCCGACGGGAGGCTGCCAGGTCATTCTGGCGGCCGCCGCGCAGGAGTTCACGAAGCGCTACGGCGTGCGGGGACGGGCGGTCATGCAGCTCCAGGCCGGACAGATGTCCCAGAGCATGCAACTCGAGGCGTTCGCCCAGGGATTGACGTTTGTGAGTGTTGACGCCGTGGATACCGCCGCGGTCAAACGGGTGGCGCGGATCCTGCGGAATCTCGAGCCGGTGTACGTCGCCTTCGTGGGATACCCGAGCGGCCAAGCTCCGCCGGCAGCCAGCACCCAGGGACGGACCTCCCAGGCGACAGCCCTGCTGGTCGTGCCGCCCCAGGGCTTCCAGGAGGACGAATTGCTGGGGACGAGACGCGCCCTGGAGCAGGCGGGTGTTCAGGTGCTGATCGCCAGCACGCGGATGGGGACGCTGACGGGTCCAACCGGCGGGGCCGTGCGGACGGACCTGCTCCTGAACCAGGCGAACCTCGACAACTTCCACGCACTGGTCTTCATCGGCGGCCTCGGCACGATCGACTATCTCAATAATCCCACCGTCCTGGGCCTGGTCCGCCAGGCGGCGGCCAAACGAAAGGTGCTGGCAGCCATCGGCACGGCTCCGAGCATTCTCGCCAGCGCCGGCGCGCTGAGAGGCGCGCGGGCCACGGCCTACCTTTCCGAGCAGACTCGGCTCATCCAGGGCGGCGCCATCTACACGGGCAACGCGGTGGAGAAGGACGGCCTGACCGTCACAGCCACCGGTTCGCTGGCACTCCCCGTCTTCACTCGGGCGGTTTTAGACGCTCTGGTCGAGATCGGGCAGACCGCAACCTCCTCAACCAAATGAGGAAACTCGAAATCCGAATCTCGCCATCCGAAACAGACCTAGATGACCGAAATCCCAAATTCGAAACGGGCCCAAGCAGGGCACCGCGTTTCGGTCATTCGTGCTTTGAATTTGTTTCGGATTTCGAATTTCGAATTTCGAATTTTCTCACGGTCGTTGTGTAGTGGTTCGTGATCGGCAGCCGGCGGTCCTTACCAAAGGCCTTGGCGGTGATCCGCACCCCCGGCGGCGACTGCCTCCTTTTGTACTCATTCCGATCGATCATCCGGATGACGCGCTCGACCTCCTCGGCCGGCAGGCCTGACTCCACAAGGTCCCGTGCGGACTGATCCTGCTCGACGTAGCCCATGATGATCCGATCGAGCACATCGTACTCCGGCAGCGAGTCCCGGTCCCTCTGATTGGGTCGCAACTCTGCCGTCGGCACCCGCTGAATCACACTGACCGGGATCACCTCGCGCCCGCCGCGTTCGTTGATGTACTCGGCAATCCGGTAGACCATCGTTTTGAGCACGTCCTTGATGACACTGAAGCCGCCGGCGGTGTCGCCGTAGAGCGTGCTGTAGCCGACGGAGACCTCGCTCTTATTGCCTGTGGTCAGGACCAGGGCCCCGATCTGGTTGCTCAGGGACATGAGGATCATCCCGCGAATCCGCGCCTGGAGATTTTCGTAGGCCAGGCCTTTGTCGTTCCAGCGGGGCTCGGCCTTGAGCGACTCGTTGAAAGGCTTGAGGATCGGCTCGATGGGAATCGTCAGCAGGGGACAGCCGAGATTGTCCGCGACGAGCTTGGCGTCGGCGATGGTCTCTGGGCTGTTGAACCGTGACGGCATAGTAACACAGATAACGTTCTCCGGCCCCAACGCATCCGCGGCAACGGCGGCGGTCACCGCCGAGTCGATCCCGCCACTGATGCCGAGCAAGACCTGCCGGAAGCCATTCTTGAGGGCATAGTCCCGCGTGCCCAGCACCAGGGCCCCATAGACCTCCTCCACCTCATTCTTCGGCTGGGCTGCCGGCCATTGCAGCGGCCGCACTTCTACCGTAGCACGGGCATCCTGCCCGTGAGTAGCATGGGCGTCCCGCCCATGAGTATCAGGGGCATCCTGCCCCTGGGGCGTCCCCTGAAGACCGACCCACGGCCAATCATAAAGGCCGGCGCGCTCGGGATTGTCGATCACATACTGCAGCGCATGGCGAAAGTCCTCCTCGTCACGGATCAGGTGGTCGTAGTACTCATCCTGCCAGAATGATCCGCTACGGCCGAGCACCTTGTTAGCTTCCTTGGCTGTGAAAGATTTCCACGAGTGAAGAATCTCGGGTAGTTGATATGCGCCGAGAGGTCGAACTACAACGTGCACGTGGTTGGGCATGATGGCCCACCCGATCAATTCATAATGCTCCCCGTGGAAATGCTTCAGGGCGTCTTGGACCATTCGGGCGATTCTCTCGTTTTTCAGGTAACAAGCGCCTTGGCCGGCATTCAAGATGGAATCTACTCTCGTCGCATAGAGGTGCTGCAGCTCTTTCCGTTCGTGCCACGTGAGGCTCCGGTTCTGACTTTTCGCACGCTGTTCGATTTCCTCACGCTCTCGTTTCCAGGATTCCACAACCGTCGCGGGTAGAGAGTCCGCCAGACGAAATGTCACGGCATAGGTCGCGCCGGTCTGGGTCCAATGGGGTAGCTTGGCTCCCTGGCGTTTTGTGATCGGCAGTTCCTCCACGGGCAAGATGCCCGTGGTACTCATGGGCGGGACGGCCGTGCTACTCATGGGCGGGACGCCCATGCTACTTCCGCGAGCACCTTGCTCGCGATCCTGAATACATGGGCGGGACGCCCATGCTACGTCGGCCAGGAGCAGGTCCTCGTCGAAGGCTCTGGCCACCGTGATGATCTTGCCCGCCGCGTCCGCCAGGATGCTTCGACCATCGAAGACCAGCTCATCCTGACCGCCGACGAGATTGCAGTAGGCGACCGCGCAATGGAACAAGTCCGAGCAATCGGCAACCACCCCGTACCTTTGGTAGATCTTGTGTATGTGGAAGGGTGAGGCGGAGATATTCAGCATCAGATCGAACCGACCCACCTCGGCAAAGAAACCGGCCAGCCAGGCCTTGTCCCAGATGTCCTGGCAGATGGTCAATGCGACCCGCAGACCCGCCACGTCGATGATGACCGGCCGGGCGCCGGACCGGAAGTACCGCTGTTCATCGAATACGCTGGTATTGGGCAGAAGGACCTTGTGATAGACGTTGGCGATGCGTCCCGCCTGAATCACCGCGGCGGCATTGTACAAGCTGCCCTCGGCACACTCCACGAAGCCAACGACGATGGTCGTGGCGCGGGCGTCCCGCCCGCGATTCGAGGGCAAGATGCCCTCGACACCGGCGGCCAACTCCTCCAACGCCGCGCGGCTGTCCTTGACGAACTGCTTCTTATAGACCAAATCCTCCGGCGGATACCCGCAGATCGCCAACTCCGGGAAGGCCACCAAGTCTGCCCCGGCCTCCACGGCCCGGGCCCACATTCGCTTCATTTTCTCGACGTTGCCGCCCAAGTCGCCGACCGTCGCATTGAACTGTCCCAAAGCGATACGCACCGATCAAACCTCCAACAAAGGGCTCAAATCCGAGCACACACCCCGGACCGTCTCGCACATCACCATTCTACGACATCAGAGCCGTACATCAACTGCTTTCACCGCTCCCGGCGCAGCGGATGTCTGACCACATTCTGTGGCCCGTTGTAGAGGCTGCTCTCCCGCCATGAGACGATAGGCAATGAGCAGCACTACAGTCCCGGTCCAGAGCCTCGACTCGTGTGCCACAAGGCGAGGACCTCTACGGCCTTGGATGAAGATGGTAGTGAATACGACTGAGATGCATGCGCCGCACTTCGGACGACTCGGATGGGAGGTTGCGGATCAACCGTGGCCCTGAAACTTGCCCCATAGTTGCTCGTCGGCAATCACCTCGCCACGGTCAGCCTCAGCCATCGCGGCGAGGAGCGATGTTTCGGCTTGCGAATCGAGCACGAACGCCTCATCGCGCTCCGGCGCGAGCACAGTCACCGTGCTGCCCTCTTCCAAAGGCTCACCTTCGATCACGATCCTGCCGGCAACCACTTTGCCTGTGATGACTTTCATGCCCATATCTTACCATACACCCATGCCGGAATCAAACAGTGACGAGCGATCCCGTGGAAGTCCAAGCGAGCCAACGAAGACAGGGCAGAAGGGTTCCGCCCGCGAAGCAACGGACAGAAAATGTCATACATTCAGGCTGCCTCGTCATTTCGGATCTCCAACTTTGAATTCGAACTGGCGAATCTCGTTCCAGCCCTCCGCCCTGGCCCGGCAGCGAAGTAGGAAGCCGTCTTTCGTAACCTCGTACTCGAAACTCTGTCCGCTGTACGGGTCCTCCGGCAGATGGGCGGGAAGCTCCTTGGGCAACTGCCCAGACCTTGCCTTCGCGAGGTAGATCTCGATGGCATTCATGACGGCATTGAACTGAGCGGTGGCATTGATATGGATTCGGTAGTACCCCTCCAGATGTTCCACGCTGTCCATCAGACACACGATTGGATCGCCTTTCTGGGCTTTGTCCTTTGCTCGATCTATGACCTGCGTGATTTCGGCACACTTTTGGCTGTATGGAACATCCCTGCCCAATATCTCAATAACCCGATGCGTGCACACATCGAAGGTCAGGCGTGCACGTTCAAACAGTTCTGCCGCGGTCAGTTTCTGCATTTCCTGTCTGGTAGTCTCGTCTTCTATTTCCTCCAAGAGTCCTTCTTTCCAGGCCTTGTGTTCGCTGGGGTGCACCATCCACGATTGCACTTCCATATCCCGAAAGCTGCTCAACGCCTGTTCAGGGCGCCACGGAGTTCTTTGCACAGACTGGATCTGTTCTTTCAACCACGTGAGCGTGCTCTCGTCAGGTGGCACAGCTCCCACGGTATACTGGATCGCGGATACAGCCGCCGCCCCCATCTTTTCTGAGAGCACCCACATCACATACGTGTCGTCTCCAATGTGCGCAGCAAATCGACGCATTTGAACGCAACTCTCAAGTGCTGAGCGGTATTGCCCGTCGGCCGCGAGAGTCCGCGCGTGGATTCCCAGCAAGAAAGTAAGACGATTCAGAGAGAACGTCATAGGCAGGGGCAGAGGCAAGCCTCGGGAGCACAGGACTCCCCAATCGCAGCGCGGAATCCGCGTGGCAGCTTGTATGAGCTCGATTGTCTCCGGACATGGTGATTGGTTCAGGTATTTTCTTACCTGGTCGTTGGGGTCGCCACCGAGGACAACAGCGTTCAATTCTCTTGATAGCTGTGGGCAAATGAAGCATGCTTGATAATATAGCAAAGCGGCATTGTTGGGGTCGGCCGGCAATGCTGGGGCTGAAATGGCAAGCGCCAATAGAACGGCACATGTCATTACCACGTCACCGAAAGCAGCAATTCTCATCATAGTACGCTCCTTCGGGGTCGCAAATCGACCGGATCACATAGTCGCGTATACCTCTTTGGTGCCATATCTCGATGCCATATCAATTGTATCGCGGCGAGGTCTCCAGGGGCAACTTGAATCGTAGGCACCCCACATGATGCGACTGTTGCCTGGGAGGGACAGATTCGGTACAATACGGGGGTGGTATCGGAATCCGTGCGGCACAGTCAGAATACGTTAGGAGCGGTCTATGTCGAATGGTGTCGGTCATCTCAATCGACGGGATATCCTCAGAGGCTTGGGCGGTGGCGCGGTCGCCGCGGCATTTGGGTCACTGACGCTCGGACCCGGCCATGTGGCGGCGCAGGCTCAGAAGGCCGCCGAGACAGGGAAAAAGCAGCTTTTCACGCCCTATACCAAGCCATCCAGGGTGAGTCTGGTCAAGGGCAATTACCGGCGGGACATCATCTTTCAGTCCTTGAAGAATATCGAAGACGAGATTGTCGCATCCATCGGCAACAAGAAGAGAGTCCTCGTCAAGCCCAATTTCGTCTCGACGACCCGCGCGCTCGCCGCGAGCCACGCGGATGAAATCCGGGCCATTCTTGACTTTCTCAAGACGCGCTATAAGGGCGAGATCATCGTCGGCGAGTCCGCTCCGTCCAAGGCAGGCACGTTCGAGGGCTACCAGAACTTCGGCTATCTGCCCTTGGAGAAAGAGTACGGCATCAAGCTGGTGGACCTGAACAAAGAGCCCTGGGTGTATCGCTACGTGTTCGGCAAAGACCATACCCCGATCCCGATCCGGATCATCTCGACGTTCCTCGACCGCGACACCTACATCGTCTCGGCGGCCAAGATGAAAACGCACGACCGGGCCGTGACTACGCTATCGCTCAAGAACATCCTGATCGGCGCGCCGCTGAACGACGGGAAGAAGAACGACAAGGGACTGACGCACCAGGGGTACAGTTTCACGCCGAAGGAGACGCTGCACTTCAACATGTTCCATTTGGCCCAGGAAATCTGGCCGGACCTCAGCGTGATCGACGGCTTTGAGGCGATGGAAGGCAACGGCCCCATCGGCGGTACGCCGGTCGATGCCAAAGTAGCGCTGGCGAGCCTGGACTCCCTGGCCCTGGACACGCTGACGACCAAGATCATGGGGTTCGATACGTCCAAGATCCCCTATCTGATGGCGATGGCCGAGGCCGGCATGGGGCAGGGCGACCTGACGAAGGTCCAGGTCCTGGGCACGCCGGTCGATCAATGCCAGTTCAAGTTCAAGCCGAACGAGAAGATCATCGAATCCTACGGCTTGAAGTGAGTCCCGATTTGTTGTCTTGAGTTTCGATGAAACGCTCGATCTTCGTCCTGGCGGCAGGGATGCTGGTGTACATGTTCTGTCCGGCGTCCGCGGGCGCGAGCGGCGGCAGTCCATCGGCAAGTCTCTCGTCCGTCGAGCCGGCACCGGTCTATCGGTTCTGGTCGCCTGTCCTCGGGACGCACTGCTACACGATCCAGGAGACAGAGAAGACCAAACTGCTGAGCCAATACGCGCAGCTTTGGACCTACGAGGGGATCGCTTTTCGCGCCTTCCCATCCCACACGGTGGACAACCTGGCGCCGGTTCATCGGTTCTGGTCAACGTCCCTTCGCTCGCATTTCTACACGGTTGACGAGGTGGAGAAGGACAAGCTCATCCGTGACTATCCGGAGGTGTGGACCTATGAGGGTGTGGCGTTCTACGCCTACGCCGCGGGCCAACCGCCCGCGGGGACGATGCCGGTCTACCGTTTCTGGTCCGGCAGTCTGGGGGCCCACTTCTACACGACGAGCGACACGGAGCGGTTCAAGCTTGTCAGCAGCTACGCCGGCGTCTGGGCTTACGAGGCGGCGGCATGGTACGCGTACCCGCCCCAGGCCGTGACGTCCGTTACCTTCATCGCGGGTCCCTGCGTGCAGTGGATCGCCTCGGATTCGGCCACGGTCATGTGGCAAACCGATGTCCCTGCCGAGAGCGTAGTCCACTACGGGATCGGGACGCCGGAGGCCTTTGCCGTCTCCGACCCCACGGCGGCCACGTTGCACAGGCTGGCGCTGACAGGCCTCGACCCAAATGTCGTCTACACCTATCGAGCATCCTCAGGACCGGCTTCTCAGACAGGCACATTCTCAACCGCGCCGCCGGCGGACCAGTCGCTGCGCTTCGTGGTCTATGGCGATACCCGGACGGACGTCCAGGTACACCGGAAGATAAGCGCCGCCATCGGCGCCAGTGGGGCGAGCCTCGTGTTCCACACGGGCGATCTGGTCAGCTCGGGCCGGGACTACGGCCTCTGGGGCATGGAATTCTTCGAGCCGGCGGGCGGCCTGATGCAAAGCACGCCTCTCGTACCGGTCCCGGGCAATCACGAGTATGGCGGCGTGGGGCCGCTTTGGTTCTTCTACTTTTTCGACCGGCCCCTCAATGAGGCGTGGTTTGCCATGACCTACGGCAACATCCGCTTCCTCGGACTGGACACGAACCTCGACTATGCCGCCGGCAGTCCGCAGCACAACTGGCTCGTGCAGGAGTTCCAGTCCGCCTCCTACCGCGACGCGACCTGGCACGTGGTCATCTTTCACCATCCGCCGTTCACTTGCACGCTCGGACACTCGGACGACACCACAGTTCGGAGCCAATTGGTCCCGCTCTTCGAGCAGTATGGTGTGGACGTGGTCTTCTCCGGGCACAGTCACGCGTATGAGAGATACTCGAACAACGGCATCCCCTACATCGTCACGGGCGGCGGTGGCGGCCCCCTCTACGAACTGCCGGTCGATACTGTGCCGCCGATCCGGCAATTCGGTCTCAGTACCTACCACTATTGTGTGGTGGACGTGGACCCCGCCGCCGGAACCTTCACGATGGCCGCCATAGACCTCAACGGCCAGACCTTCGACACCCTCAAGCTTTCCCAGCCGCAATAGACACCCCATCGCATGGTCATTTCGGGAAAGCTTGTGGAGAAAGCCCGGACACGACGCTAAGATCAGCCGTGGTGGACATGAGGTCCGACTGGTGTGGGCAGCGTCGCGATGGACAACAACGAATCGTGGAAATCCGATCTTCGGCATCTAGGCCTCCTGATGGGGCTCTGTTTGCTCATCGGGATTTACTTGATCTGGCAGACGGTCCTCATTAGCCCGGACGGGGTCTTCTATATCACTCAGGCCCAGGAGTTCGCTCTGCCTTCCTCAGGGGTCGCCCAACGATGCCCGGCAGGATATCCCTTTGTGCTGTGGCTGGCCCATAGGGCGGCAACCTTGTTCACTGGGCATGACTCCGCGATGCTCTGGATCCATTCGTCGCAAAGCGTCACCCTTCTCTTGCGGGTGTTGGCCGTGGTCCCGCTGTACTTTCTGGGCAGGCTCTTCGTGGGACCGGGGAACAGTTTCTGGGCCCTTTTGCTTCTGATCGTTCTACCCTATCCGGCCCGGTATGGCAGTGATGTCCTGCGAGAATGGCCGTATCTGTTGTTCCTGGGTCTGGGATTCTGGCTGCTCTGCTGGGGTCTGCGCCATCGACAATGGTGGGTGCTTGCCCTCGTGGGACTGGACGCCGGGTTGGGATACACCATCCGTCCGGAATGTGCGCAGTTGGTCATCTATGCCTTCCTGGGGCTGGCATGCCTCGGTGCCGAGGGCATCTTGCCCTTGTACTCCGGTCGCGATCGGATCAAGATCTCGCAGAGCGAGGCCAAGATGGCCTCGCGACGCAAGGGCGGGACGCCCTCGCCACGAAACCGAAGGACACTGTGGGGCGCGGGGGCGATGCTGACGGCGGGACTCCTGGTGCCGGTCGTCCCTTACGTTTGGGCCACAGGTTCGGTCATGCCACACCAGTTGCGGCCGGCCACGTTCAACGCGCCCCCGGTGATCAGCGCGATAGGACCTAACGCAGCCTCGAGTAATCCGCTGGAATTTGAGGTCGCCGAGGGCGATCTGTTGGAGCTGCCGATCAAGGCGGCCGACCCGCACGGCGATCCGCTGAGGTTTTCGCTGGTCGGCATTCCGACAGACTCGCGGCCGATTTACGAATTCCGGTCCCGATCCATCGGAGACTGCATCTGGACGGTCTCGGAGGACGAGAAGGATCAGGTGCTCGCGACCTACTCACGCGAGGTGTGGGAGTACGCGGGCCTCGCCGGCTACGCGTATGTGCAATCGGATGCCCGGCCCGGCTTGCTGCTCGTCCGGCGGTTCTGGCTGCCACCCCAACAGCGGCACTTGTACACGACGGATGAAGCGGAGGTCCGGACGATCGTCGAGAAATCGCCCCCGGACTCGTGGAGCCACGAGGGCGTCGCCTACTACGCGTTTGGGCCGGACGATCACCCATCCGACACGGTGCCGGTGTACCGGTTCGGAAGCCGGGAGGAGGGATGCTCGTGGGTTGTGGGTGCGGATCGAGGGAAGAAGGTGCGAACGTCGGAAGGTGAGAAGGAGAAGACCGGCACGGTGGTATGGTACGTGCATCTGGGAGGGGAGCCGCCCGCCGGGGCTGTGATCGAGAGCGGGGTTTTGCGCTGGCGGCCCGGGCCCGGTCAGAAGGGTGACTACCAGGTCAACATCATCGTCAGTGACGGAGAGCTGGAGTGCTGCCAGTTGATGAAGATAAGGGTCACGCCGCGGAGGATGAAGGACAGAGGACAGAAGACCGAGGACGGAGGACAGAGAACTAACGACGGAATCCGGCCGTTCTCTGTCCTCCGTCCGCCGTCCGCCGGCTTCTCCGGCCTTCGGGCGCAGCAGGCTGGTGTGGCGGAACTGCCGAAGGCGACGGTCCAGGTTTTCACGGCCGTCGCGAAGGACCTGATGATAGTCCTCGCCGTGCCTTGGGTCCTGGGGCTTTACTACCGCTTCCGATACCAGGCCGAACGAGTGGAGCGTACTTTGATGGCGGCCGTCGTGATCGTCAACCTCGCCCTGATGCTCGGCCGACACATCGCCCTGGAAGCGGGAGGAGACAGGCGGTACAGCCTGGGGTTGATCGCCTTGACCATCTTCTATGTCCCGACCGGCATGGAAGTCATGGCACGCTGGCTGGCCCAGTGGAAGTGGCCCGCCCTGCCGCGCTGGCCCTGGTTCCACTTGCTGGTAGCCGTAGGCATCGTGGTATGTCTGCCCAAGGTTCTGATACCCACGCGCGGAGCCAGGACCGGCTATCGAGCCGCCGCCGCCTGGCTCCAGCAGAATACGAAGGCGGACGACGTGGTGGCCGTGCCGGATAGTCGCATCAGCTTCTACGCGCAACGCCAGGGACTCTTCTACCGGCAGCATCCCAACTCACGGAGAGCCGATTACGTCGTTATGACCGGTCATGGAAGTGAGATGGAAGCCCCCCAGGAGTGGCACCGGGAGTATGCGACGACCGTGGATCGAAGGAACCGCGAGGCCTTGGTCATCTACAGCACGTCGCGCGCCAAGCGATAAGAGACTCTAACAGAATGAAGGACACGTCGCAGCAAACTACCTCCTGTGTCATTCCCGCGAAAGCGGGAAGGGTTCCCAAACGCGATGTATCGCGTTTGGGGTCCCAATCCATCTACGCCGCGGCGTTCCTGGACCCCCGCCTCCGCGGGGGTGACAAGAGGGTGCACGTCCGCTGCTCATTCCGTTAGAGGCTATGGACGACCCGGACACCCCGATCAGTATGACAAGAGCAAGATGAATCTGACTCGATCACCGGCTGGAGCCCACCTTAGCAGAGAAGAGGAAGCTCTTCCAGGAGGTCAGGGCCTTGAAAGCAATCCCGGCGTAGATGAGGAAGTTCGTGACCGGGGAATAGTCCTTGGCGAAGTGCTTCCTGTGGAACAAGTACATGGCGCGATAGAACTCGAGGGCGGCCTTGCGGCTGTTGTACTTGGTGGATTCTCCCTTGTAGTGAACAATCTGGGCGTCGGGATAGTACATCACGGACCAGCCGGCCCGCTTGGTCCGCAGGCACCAGTCGAGTTCCTCGCCGTACATGAAGAACCGCTCATCGAGCGGCCCGACCTCTTCGACCACCTGGCGGCGGATCATCAGGAAAGCCCCGGAAACAGCATCCACTTCGTGCGTCTGGTCGGGGCTTTCATAAGTCATATTGTACTTGGCCATCACCCGGCTCTTGGGGAAGAGCTTGCTCAACCCGGTCAGGCGGTAGAAGGCCACCTCCGGCGTGGGAATGCTGCGGCGACAGGCCAGTTGAAGTGTGCCATCCCGGTTGAGCACCTTGCAGCCGGCGATGCCGACCTCCGGATGCTCCTTCATGAACTTGACCACCCGCTCGATCGCATCGTCGATGATCAGGGTGTCGGGATTGAGCAGGAGAATGAAGTCAGACCGGCTCTGGGAGACCACGACGTTGTTGGCCCGGGAAAAGCCCACGTTGGACGGATTCTTAATCACCTTGACCATGGGAAACAGCGACTTGAGCATGGCCACGCTGTTGTCCCGGGAATTGTTGTCCACCACCCAGATATCCAGCGGCGTGCCGTTGGCGCCGGCATAGACCGATTCCAGGCAGCTTCGCAGCAGCTTCTCCGTGTTATAGTTCACGATGACAATCGACAGCGTCATAGCCTGTTCGCTCAGGTCCAACTGAGGTACTTGCGGAAATCGGCCAACAACAAGGCCGGCTGGGCCCAATACAGCCCGGCCCGGGATTTCGCCCGTTTCAGGAGTCGGCCCACGCCCTTGTTGTAGGCGTGAAACCGCCTCTTCATCTCAGCTTCCTGCGCCTCAAACACCTCCTGGTCGATGGTATCGACTTGGCGGCGGGCATCCGCCTTATAATAGTCATTCGGCAAAATCGCAAAAAAATCTTTCATCGCCATGCCAGATCTTACCAGGCCTCGTTGGACGCCCTCCTCGAACATGGGCGTACCTGGAAACGGCTCATAGACACCGATCGAAGCGAAATCCGGTCTGACTTCATACATGAAATCAAGGGTTTTGTAAATATCCTCTGAGGTTTCTCCGGGGGTGCCCATCAGGAAATATCCCGTCCAGTGAAGGCCTGTTTTCCGGAACAGGGTAGCGGCCTGCCGGGCCTGATCGAGGGTGATTCCCTTGTTCATCCGCTCCAGCTCCTCCTCGCTGCCGGACTCAATGCCGACCTTGATGCTGTTGCAGCCGGCTCTTTTCATGCGACGGAGCATTTCCTCATTCACCAAGTCCACACGGGTGTTGCATTCCCAGCCGATGTGGAGCCCCGCGCGGACCAGGGCATCGCAGAATTCGGCGACCCTCTTTTTGTTGACGGTAAAGGAATCGTCCTTGAGGCTGAATTGGGTCGTGCCATAGGTGGCCTTGACGTGCTTGATCTCCGCGAGGATGTGCTCGATGGAGCGATAGCGAACCTGCCGGGTCTCCGTGACGCAAAACGAGCAGGAAAAGGGGCAGCCCCGGCTAGTCATGATCAATCCCATGTCCTCGGAGGAATACGTGCCTTCATTCCTCAGGAGAGTTCGATCCGGCAGGGGCAGATCATCAAGGTTCCGGATCCTCTCCCGGGCCGGGTTATGCCTGATCGTACCACCCGCGCGAGACGAGATGCCCTCAATGGCCTCCAATTGCGGATTGTGGCTGCGCGCCGAATCCGCCCTCCGCAATCTACAGTCCGCCAGTGCCGTTATCAGCTCGGCGGCAGTGATCTCCCCTTCTCCTCGGACGACGTAATCCACGTCAGGACAGATACTTAGGACTTCGCCGGCTTTGACGGTCGCATGGGGTCCGCCGACGATGACGGGGCAAGCTGGGTTAATTGCCTTGCTGATCCGGGCCACGTGAAAGGCCGAGGCGGCATAGGCCGTCCAGATCGAGACACCGACGACATCCGGCTCGAATTCCTGAATTGTCCGGCCGACCTCCTGCCAGACGGGGTGGTCCGAATCCTGGAACGAGGCGAGGTAGCGCCGGTAATGGTCCGGCAGACGCGTGTAATCCATCGCGCAGGGGTTCTCGTTGGTGTCGGCGTCGTAGACGATCACCTCATGCCCGGCCTCCCTGAGCACCGTTCCCACGCTCACCAGGCCGAGCGGAAAATAACGGTTATAGAAACCGATCAGCCTGTAGAACGGCGGGTCTATCAAGAGAACTTTCACGTCCGTTCCTTATTCTTTCCCCCGCAGCGGCCCTAAGTCGTGCGTCTCTCGCACCACGAATCCAGCGAGCGAGGACGGGCTCCCCAAAACACGACCAGTTACGTTTGAGAGCCCACGCTCGCCCTACGAGGCCGGCTCAAGCTTGAGGGGACTCCCGACGCGAAAGACTGCCTTCGGACACCCTCTGATATACCTGATACTGTTGGCGCGCCATTATATCGACGGCGAAGGTATTCTCAACTCTTTTTCGCCCCGCTTCCGTCAGAATTCGGACCTGCTCTTTGGGCATGGTCAGGCAGGTCAGCACTGCCCGAGCCATAGCCTCGGCATCCCGCGCCGGGATGACGAATCCCGTCTGGCCCTGGACCACCATCTCCGACACAGCGCCGACATCCGTCGCAACCACGGGCACTTGCATCGCCATGGCTTCCAATACCACATTGGGGCAGGATTCCAGGATGGAGGAGAGCACGAAGACATCCAGGATCGACAAGATCGCCGCCGCATCGTCCCGAAAACCCGTGTAGATCACATCGTCCTTGAGCCCGCAGTCAGCGGTCAACTGCTGCATTTGCTCCCAGTAGCCCGGATCGGTGTCCAATTTCCTGCCGACCACCACGAACTTGGCCGTTTTGACCTGCTCCTTGATCCGTCTGGCCGCCTGGAGGAAGTACGCGTGGCCCTTGAAGCGGTTCAAGTTGCCGATCATGCCGATCAACGGGCTGTCCACGGGGACACCCAACTCCCTTCGGAGTTCGGCTCGTGCGTGCGGATCGGACCGGATCGGATCGAAGTCCCGCAAGTCGATCCCGGGATAAAGCACAACGGTCTTGGCATGGAGTCTCGGATCGTGCCCGGTTCTCACCTCCCGGAGTCTCTCCCCCTGGACGATCACGGCGGAGGCAAGGGCCCGGACCATCCGCAGGAGCAGCCATCGCAGCGGGTCAGGCAAGTGGTCGTTGTAGTGCCAGACGATGGGGGTTCCGGTCAACCAAGCCACCAGGGCGGGGACGAAATTGGTGATGCCGTCCACGTGGACGATCCCGATGCCATTGGAGCGAATGATCTGGCGGATTCGCAGCAGGTTGGCGGGCAAGAAACAGCAGAACGAGACCAAGTTCCATAGAGGATGGCGACGGGTGAAGCACTGGATGTGCCGGCACGCGTAGGTTTGAAAACCCTCCGGATGCCAGACGTCCTGGGATTTCTGCCCCAGCAGAAAGAAGGTCTCGACCCCGTGGTCTCTCAGTTGCCGGCCCGTGGTCTGCGCCAGCCGATGCGGTCCGCCGAAGCGGCTGTCCAGAATGCAGTACAGTACCTTGAGCCGCGGCTCGTTTTCAGACGCATGCTTCATGGGAATCGGGCAACTCGTAACGGAAGAACAGAAAGCCGAACAGGACTTGCAGGTAGTTCTGGGTGGAGAACAGGAAGAAGTTGTAGGAAGAGAACAGGATGAACATCAACAGGACCAGATAGAGGTTGAGAAAGTGGAAGCACCGGTAGGCGCGCTGGCGGACGACGGCCATGGCCCAGCCGAGGAGGTAGGGCACCGTCGCCACGCCGAGGATACCGAAGTCGGCGTAAAAATTCCGCAAGTAGGTGTAGACGTTGGCCACATAGGGGATCAGAACCTTATCGCCATAGACGGACACTTCGGCCTGCGAAACCAAGTGGAACCGGCACAGCCATTTATAGATGGGGAAGAAGGTGTTTTGGCCCAGCTCACAGGCGCCATGGAAGGTATTGAGGAACTCGTTGAACGCCGCCAGGGGCGACGCCACGTACCAGTAGAGATGGTAAGCGAAGCCTTGGAGCCGATTGGCCTGGGCGTATTCGGAGCTCTTGTGCAACAGAACATCGATCAAGAGAAACAAGAGGGCAATGACAGCTAGGGGAGCTACCAGTTTGAAGTGTGAAGTGTGAAGTGTGAAGTCCGAAGACTTGACACTTGGAACTTCAAACTTCGAACTGCCTTGTACGTTCATGAAGCAATAGGCGAGCACCAGGTACAAGATGTTCGCCGTCACTTCGTAGCGGCTCAGATGCAGCAGCCCGATCACCAGCGAGATGAAGAGAAAGGCGGACAGATAGAGGTATTTCCAGCGCGTCCGATCCAGGTAGAGAAACACCCCGAGCAGGGCAAAGCCGATGGAGAAAATGCTGTTCGTGAGCGAAAGAAGGATCACGGTAGAGCTGGTCTGAAAAACGCTGGCGGAGATGAAGATCACGAGCCGCAGGCGCAGCGCCGTGGGATGGGTGACCAGATACGACCAACTGGTGTTGAAATACGAGGCCATCGTGCTGATCCGGTACGACTCCATCAGCAGGACCCCCGCACCCATCAAAAGGGCAAACTGCAAAGCGCGGACCAGGCGTTTCCTCGTGAGCGGCGGGCAGGCGGTGCCTCCCGGCGCCGCGTTGGCGGCCGGCGCGGAGACCGCGTCGCCCAGAGGCTGCGGGGACAGGCTCCGAAACAGAGACCACGTCAGATACCCCAGGGAAAACGTCCCGAGGTTCAGCAGGAACGCCTCGATCGTGAGGAGTCTGGGGAACGGGAACGTCCCGGCCAAGACTCCGCCCAGGTAGAGGATCGTGGCGGTGCCCCACACGATCAGGAACAGACACAACGGATTGACGAGGCACTGCGTCATGAGTGGAGGTCTTCCCTTTTGCCCAGGCGTCCCAGCCAGCCGTCCCGGATCGCCCGCAGCACCAACCGTAGACCGCTGGGGCCGTGGCGCAGCCCTTTGACGAGACTGCGAAGGATGAGTTTGAGGTTCCGCAGAGCGGCGAGCTTAAAATACCGATTGACGATCATCATGTTGCGAATATTGTAGTATTGCCTCCAGTCAAAGCCCAGGTCGCGCGCCAGGGGATGGAAGACCTGGCTGTCCACCGCGGTGTACAGGCGGAAGCGCCGGGCCGCACGCCAGAGCCAGTCCTTCTCATCGCCCCAGAGAAAGAACGCCGGGTTCGGCAGGCCGACCTCGAGCACCGCCCGGGCCGGAACAAAGGTCCCGTTGAAGGGACAGGCCCAGGGATAGAGGCCATCCTTGACCTGACTTCGGACCTCCGACAGCCGCCAATGATAACGGCCCCTCTTGGGGGTGCCGCCGGCCGCCAGTTCCTGCAAAGGAAAGGCCAATTTGTCGCCGTCCGATTGGCCTCGTTCCAGGACGAGGGAATTCAGCAGAAAGGACTTATGCCCACGGCTCTCCAGGTCGTTTCTTCTCTGCACGAGCCGTTCCATCGCGTCGGGAGCGGTCAGCAGGTCATCATCCATCAGCCACAGCCAGTCGAACCCCGCCTCGGTGGCACGTTTCATCCCTTCGTGGAATCCGCCGGCGCCGCCCGTGTTCTCCGGTGTTCTGACGTAATGAATCTCAGGCGACGAGGCGGTGTTTTCCCTGGCGATGGTTTCTGTCGTTTCGACAGGTCCGCCGTCAGGATGCTCGATCGGCGCGATCAGGCTCCTGGCGAGCAGGTAGTCGTAGGTGCCGTCCGTGGAGTGATTGTCGATCACGTACAGCGCATCGAGCGGACGGCTTTGGCTCAGCAGCGAGTCCAGACACTGACCGAGCAGGTCTTTCCTGTTGTACGTCACGACGACAGCCGCGATCTTTTCTTGGTCTTGCGGCACGTTTCGACATCCCTCAAAACAGGCACGCGGCGGGTCGTCCGCCTTCGGGTCTCTATCAGAATGAAGGCACCAGCCTTCCGCGGAACCGTCATTGTGTTAGAGGCCCTTAGTTTCACACGCCCACGGCCCCTCAGTCTATCAAGAAAGCCCCCTGCGTCCACTGCCTCGGCGGCGGATTCACGCTTGGGAAGGCTCCGCGTGCATCCGGCGGCCAAACACATCCAGGCCGTGCTTCCGCAGGGCGAGGAACATCGCGGTCGTGACGAGGATCTCCGTCGTCAGGGAGGCAATCGCGACGCCCACATGCCTCAGCGGCGTAACCAGGAGCACGGCCGCGAGGATATTCACAAGGCCAGCCCCCGTCAGGATCCGGGCCAGAAGCCTTTTAAGCCCGAAGTTCGCCATGATTTGGATGCCGAAGATATTGCTCAGGCCGATGACCAGCGGCAGCAGCGACAGGATCCGGATCACCGGCACGGCGCCTTCCGCCTGGCCGCCGAGCACGACGTGGGCGACATACGGGGCGGCCAAGAACAGGCCGATCGAGATCAGCAGCGTCGCCGCAGTGAGGAGCAGAGCGACCCGGGCGGCAAACCGCAACGCGGCCTGTCTTGACTGCGACGCCAGCCGGCCGATATGCGGAAAGAGCGCCTGCGACAGGGGCACCTGAAGTCCGTCCACGGCCACCCGGACGATCTTGTCGCCCCCGGCGTAGTAGGCCACGAAGGTCGTATCGGTCAGCAGGCCCAGGATGACGATATTGCTCGTCGTGTAGAGCGTGGTGGCCATCTTCGAGAGAAACAGGTGCCAGCCGCTGACCAACTCGTGCTTGAGCACGGCGACGGACGGAATCCGAAAGCGGACGTGGAACTTGGTGACGGCCAGAACCAGTCCGGCCAGCCCCACCAGGATCGTACCCGCCGACTGCAGCAGAGGAACGTAAAGATAGTCCGCCGGGCTCTGGATCAGGGCGAAGGTGAAGATGACGACCAGCGTTTTCGCCGTGATGTTCAGCAGGGGAATGTACTTCATCCGCTCCAAGCCCTGGAACAGCCAGATCGGAAACAGCCACATGCCGACAACATTGCCAAAGGACAGGAAATAGACCGGCCAATAGACTCTGAACTTGGGAATCGTGAACACGAGCAGCGCAAGCGTGCCAAAGCTCAGGACCAGGAGCAGGAATTTCAGCAGCAGGACGGAGGAGAACACCTCCGAGACCTTCTGCGGCTCGTCGCGATGCACGGAGATCTCCTGGGTCGCGGAGAGACTGAAGCCGTAATCCGTCAGCATCAGGAAGTACACGGTGATGGCGCGAGCCAGCTCGGTCAGGCCGTATTTCTCCAGTCCCAAAACGCGGAACAGATAGGGTACGGTGACCAGGGGCGCCAGGTAGTTGGCGAACTGGACGAGGGAAAGCGAGAAGAAGTTGCCCAGGACCCGGCGGCCCTCCGATTGCGGATTGCGGATTGCGGATTGCGGATTCGTGTCTGTGCCTCGACCCAATGTCGTCACCCCGGGGTGCGATCCGGGGCCGCGCTCCCCAATGTACCAGGCATGATCGTCCGGTGGCGCTGCTCGCGGCGATGCTCCAGCAAGACGGCGGCAAACATGGCGATCATCAGGAACAGGAGGAACGTCAGGACGCTGTTCTTCACGGCCCCCTTGGGCATCGGGTAGACCACCGGCTTCTCGCCGGCCCGCGTGTTCACCAAGACCAGGTTCTCCGTCTTGCGGATGTACGATTTGAGATGATCGGAGACCGCCTGGTCCTTGCACGCCAGGAGCTGTTCGCCCAGAAAGCCGAGGAACTGCTGCGCGGTGTAGTAGGTCAGCAGACTCTCTTCGATCTTGGTGAGCAGCCGATTCTCCAGATCCAGCACTTGCAGGTAGAAGTTGTACTTCTCCGTGTTGTTGGTGAGCGTCTCCTGCAGATCGATGATCTTCGACTGCACGGCCCGAATCTGGTAAGATAAGGGCAGGTACTCGCGGCTCTTCTCCACGTCCCGGAACTCCAGGACGACGCTGCCTTGCCCCGCCTCGGCCGTGGCGCCCTCCAGGGCCTTGAACTTCTCCAGCTTCGCCTTTTCCTTCTGCAAGTCGACGCTAAGCTTGAACCGGTTGTCCTCAATCTCGGCGGCACTGACGCGGAGCTTCTGCGCCGATTCCTTCAGATGATTGCGGACGTCATAGAGGGGCAGGACGCTCTCGATGTTGCCGGTCACGACGGCCGAGACCTGGGCCACCTCCTCCGCCGAATCGCCAACGACGCGGATAGACAGGAGCTTCGCCTTAAAGGCGCTGATTTTCTCGGACGTGCACGGGTCAGTGGTCTGAAGCCGCTTCGGGTACATCGGCACGACCTCGAACCGGATCAGGCGCTCGAACGACTGCTGCGCCCGGGCCTCATCGAATTGCTGCACGTAATCGGTCAGTCCTTGTTCCTGCAAGCGACCGATGATCTTGTCCAGGTTCTCCTGGCTATAGAAGCGCCGCAACAGCACGCTGTACTCGGTTTCTGCGAGGGGACGCTCGTAGACCAACGTGGCGGCGTACCGGCGCGGCCAGGAAAACAAGGTCAAACCCACCACCAGCGCCGGAAGAAGTGAGCCACCGAAGATCAACCAGCGGCGTTCCCACAACAGGTGCAGATAGCGCAACTGCGGGGGCTCGCGATAGGCAGCCTCCGCCGGCCCGCGGTGGCGGGATTCGGTCGCACCCGACCCTCGATCTGTCCGTTCGTTCATGGCCGGCACTTACGAGAGGACCTCCACTAAGAGTCTCCATGTCACCTTCGCTCACCCATCCGCATCGGGGCTGAAACACCAGGGAGCCACTATAGAGGCCGGCCGCCGGGCTGTCAAGGCGTGCCTCAAATCTCTCCCGAGCGAATGCAAAGTCGCTGGGTGGATCGCAGTTATGTCATTGGGAGGAGCACAGCGACGAAGCAATCTCAATCCCTGGGATGGGAGATTGCTTCGCTGCACTCGCAACGACAGGCAGGACGGCACCGGTGAAGGACTTCTGCGTTCGCCCTGCAAATCTCCCACACCAACTTTATGAGCGACCAGGATGAGCCGATATTTCTGTTGGGAATCGCCACAGAGTAGGGATAGGCGGTGACCAGGGATTGAGAAACACAGTTCCGGCTGGGCATTTTCGGACCTACCCCCGGGCGAAGGGCCTTTGGTCCTCGCGGTCCGGGTGTGGTGGCCGTGTCATTCGCGTATGTTACGGGACGTTGTGGGAATATGATGTGGATGGGTTCAGCAATGAGAAGTCAATCACAGCACTACGCACACAGAGCAGTCGATGTCATCGCCGTGGCGGGGCCGAGCAGATCCTGTAACGGCAGACTCCGTCCGTTCGCCCTGGCGCTGATCGGCCTGCTGCTGCTGGCCGCAACACCTACGACCACGGCGAAGTCGTTGTACGTGATTGCCGAGAGGCTCGATGCGAATATGCAGGTCCCCTGCCTCGTCTGCGGCATTGGCTCGGATGGAAAGCTGACACGCCAGGGCAGCCAGATCGTTCCCCTGCATGGGGCGGGCGCGGTCGGTCTGGCGCTGGACCCCGATTCCGGACTTCTCTTCCTTACCTACCTGACGTCGAATGTCATCGAGGTGCTCGACGCCGCCACGCTGGAAACCGTGGCGACAACGGCCGTCAAGGGGGCCCATAGCCTGGAGGCCGTGGTGTATGATAAGGGCAAAGGATTCCTGTACTGCGCGGACCGTGGGACGGCGAACCTGTACGTCTACCAGTGGGCTGCCGCGACCAGAGAGTTGATGCCGGTGCCGGGCTCCCCGGTGCGACTGGACGGCGCCGAGGTTTGCGGCCTGGCATTGGATGAGGTCGCCGAGGAACTCTACGTTGGCAGTATCTCCACGTCCGTGAACGTGTACAGTACGTTGGACTGGCGTTGGGTGCGAACCATCTCCGTCGGTCGCGTAGCGGCCAGCGTGGCGGTCGATCCGGTCCGCAAGTATCTCTATTACGGCGGCGGGTTCTTCGAGAATTACTTCCTCGGTCGCCACGATCTCAGCACCGGCCAGGAAAAGGAAGTGGAGCTCTCCACCCTCGTCGGGGTGATCGGCCTGGCGGTCGATCAGAGCAATGGCTACGTCTATATCTCGACGGGAAGCGAGAACTGTTACTGCGGCCATGATCTGCTGGTCTTCAGCAGCAGTCTGACCCTGATCGACGCCCAGCGCAACATTGGCTTGATCGGCGATCCGGGTGCTCTGGTCCTCTCCGACGGCATGCCTTCCTTCGGTCCATTGCACCTGACCAAGACGGTCAAGACGGCGACCGGGGACCAAGCCGACAGCAACGACCTGCCCCAGGTCCTGGCCGGCGACGAGCTCACCTACACCATTTGTTTCGACCATGACGATCTGCCGCTGACGGACATCGCCGTCGTCGACACCCTGCCGGCGGAACTCGCGTTTGTCCGCGCGACCGGCAACGCCCTGTACGGGCGGTATGATGCCGTCCACCACACCTATACCTGGTTGAATCCGCCTTTGATTGCCGGCACGCCGGCCTGCCTGGAGATCGTCTGCCGCGTGGAGCCCAACACTCCTGCGGATCAGCATATTGTCAACTCCGTCTCCATCGACTCCCGGGAAACGCCGCTGACGACGACGCGGGCGACGGTCATCACCGTCGTACCGAAAGTCTTCCAGCCGCTGCGCGTGAGCAAGATGGTCCTTGCCGGCGCTACCGGCGACGGCCTCACGACGTCCGCGAGCATCCATGCCGGGGACGAAGTCACGTACCGGATCTCGTTCAACAACAAGGACAACGCCGCCCCGGCGGAGAATGTCCGGGTCACCGACAATCTGCCCCCGCAAGCGGTGTTGGTCCGCGCCACGGGCGACGGACTCTTCGGCGAGTACGAGCCGCTCACCCACACGTATACGTGGACGTATCGGCAACTGGCGCCGGGCGAGAGCAACTCCGTCGATGTGGTCCTCCGCTTCAGCCAGGATGTGACGGGCGGGGCGACGATCGCCAACACGGCCACCATCGCCAGCGACAATACGCCGGCCGCTCGGGCCAGCGTAGACGTGAAGGTGGCCGCCTTCGCGCCGCTGCGACTCCAGAAGACCCTGGTCAGCGGGTCCGTGGGCCAGCCGGACTCCCGCGGACGGTCGTACGTCGAGACCGGCTCGACGATCACCTACGCGCTGACTTTCAGTAATCCCGCCACGAATCAGACGGCGACGCAAATCTCGATTGTCGATACCCTGCCGCCGGAGGTGACCTTCGTCCGCGCCGATGGCGACCGGGATTTCGGATTCTACGATCCGAACACGCACACGTACACGTGGCGGTACGGCTCGCTGGCACCGGGCCTGGAGCAGACTCTGAACCTCGTCGTGCGCGTCAACGACAGGCTGGACCCGAACACCGTCATCACCAATTCGGCTTCCCTCAACAACAAACAGACCGTCCTGTCGACGCGGATCAACACCGAAGTGGTGGTTCGTCCGGTCCCGGTCGTCTATGGCCCGGTGCGCCTGCTGAAGACGCTCGCTCGCGGCGCCGTCGGCCAGCCGGATAGCAAGGGGCGGTCGTACGTGGAGGCAGGTTCGACCGTCACGTACGCGATCAGCTTCAGCAATCCGTCCACGAACCAGCCGGTGCTGCAAATCTCCGTCGTCGATCGCTTGCCGCGTGAAGTGACCTTCGTGACGGCCGATGGCGACCGGGATTTCGGGTCCTATGACCCCAACACGCACACCTACACCTGGCGGTTCGCCTCGCTCGACTCCGGCGCGGAAAAGAGCGTCAACCTGACCGTGCGGATGAACGATCGGCTGGACCCGAACACCCTGATCACCAATGCGGCGACGATCAGCACGGGACAGACATCGTCGGCCACGGTCGGCGTCGAGTCCATCGTCCGAGGAATCCCCACGCCTCCGGTGACGGAGGTGAAGGGCATGATGTACATCAAGCCCGACCACATCTATCGGAACAACTCCACGACCAAGTCGGACCTGATGGTGGTGGTGCACCTGCCGGAAGGGATCGGCATGACAATGATCAGCACCACGCCGCTCGTGCTGACCCCCGGCAACGTCAAGGCGACCGGGCAGCAGATCTTCGGCACCAGCAGTCAGGGCAAGGTCCTGTGCTTCTTCGCGGTGGACCCGATTCTCGCGGCGACCCAGGGCTACGGTGAGTTCCCCCTGAAGGTGACCGGCCGGCTCAACGATGGCCGGTTCTTCGTCTGCGACGGCACCATCTGGATCCTCAAGTTCGGCGGCCCGTGACCGAGCAGTGGTAACTGTTTCGGCGTGGTTGTGCGCAGGGGCCCACTGTGCCGAATCAGCTCTCTACGGGTTGGGGATCAGCACGTAGACGGCGCGGCAACAGCCCTCGTCCCTGTCTATGCCGCCAAACACATAGACGCGCCCGGTCGCAGGATCGTGTGCCTAGGACGAATTGCTGAGAGCCGGCGTGGGCAAGGAATCGAGTCCGATGACGTGACAGACCATGCCGGCAGGATCGTACACCCACAAGTACGAGGGAAGCAGCCCGGCCTGCGGCCCCCGAGCCACGCAGATCGGACCATCTCCCTCCAGCCAAAGGAAGACCCGGTCCGCCGCATTCGGGACATTGCTCGGGCAACGGCACGTCGATGATCTCGTCGGGTTTCTGTTCCGGAAGGGGGCGATGGGCCTTCGGGCCATACTGGTCGCCCGGTTTGCGGCCCGGCTTCTTCGGAGCCTCCTTGGGTGCTAGGCAGATACCAACGGGTTTGAGACCGCCGATCAGCCCTCACGGCCACGAAATCCAGGATCTCCGCTCCGAAAAAATCGAAACTGAAGCCGAATCCGCAAAGTCGGGCTAGCGGGAGCGTCGGTGCGGGTTCTGCGATAGATCTTCACGCTGACGATTCTGGCGCCCGAGCATTTCCCTCCGGCGGTTGGCAATCCGTCTAAACCATGAGTGGCTGCATATTGTTGCGCTGAGTGCGTGTTGTTTCGTAGCCTCTGGCGCGGCAGCCGTCACAAAAACCGCAAATTCTAATTGACTTGCCGACATGTTCCACTAATATACTGGCGTATCTTTTGGTTTGTGGCTGTGTTCACAATCACACGCAATTCATCGGGTGGGAGATGCGTTACCACAAGATCCCAGAGGAGACCGTTCGCCGAATGCCCCTGTACCTGCGGGGAACCTTGGAACTGGCCAGCCAGGGCGCCGACTTCATATCGAGTCAGCGACTCGCCGACCACCTGGGGCTCACTCCGTGGTTGATCCGCAAGGACTTCTCCTACTTCGGCGATCTTGGCAAGCGTGGCGTGGGATACGACACCCGGACTCTGGTCAGCCGAATCAAAAAGATTCTCAGGTTGAACGTCGATCGTCGAGCCGTCTTGGTGGGGGCGGGCAGACTGGGATCGGCGTTGCTGGAGTACGGAGGATTCGGTCGGTATGGACTGCAAATCGTGGCTGCATTTGATCGTGACGGGGCGAAAGTCGGCGAAATGATAGGAGGAGTGCGGGTCGAGCACGTCAACGGGCTTGCGACCGTGGCCGGTCGCGGCATTGACATGGGAATCCTCGCGGTGCCCGAGGAATCGGCACAGGAGATCGCCGATGCCCTCCTAATGGCGGGCATTCGCGGAATTCTATCCTTCTCGCCAAGGCACATCGCGATGCCCAAGAGGGTGAAGGTCATTACCATCGACATTGCTATGGATCTGGCTCGCCTGCCTTACTATCTGTCAGGCAACCGGAGGTGACGGTTGAAGTGGAAGGAAAGTTCACTCACTAACAAAGGGAGGCACGCGTGGCAGAGAGATTGACATCCAGAGTGCAGAACCGATGGAGTGTGGCGGCCGCAGGCGTGGTCATGCAGTTGCTGCTGGGGACCGTATACGCCTGGAGTGTGTTCAAGAGACCTTTCATGGCGGCCCACGGATGGTCCAACGAACAGGTTGGCTTGGCATTTACACTGGTCATTCTGTTTCTCGGTATGGCGGCCGCCTTTGGAGGCAAGTTCGTGGACAAGGCGGGCGCGAGGAAGGTCGCCACACTGGCCGCGATCCTTTTCGGGCTTGGCACGATCCTGACGGGTGTGGCCGACAAGACGGGGTCGCTGGCCCTGCTGTACCTTGGTTACGGCATCATCGGCGGGATCGGCAACGGTCTCGGCTACGTGACTCCGATCGCCGTGCTCGTCCGATGGTTCCCCGACAAGCGAGGCTTTATTACCGGACTGGCGGTCATGGGATTCGGGTTTGGGGCCGCCATCATGGGGCAGATTGCTCCGCTGATGATTCCGAAGACCGGCATGGTCAACGGTGCCCTCAGCATCACAGAGACCGGGCTTGGGCTGGCCAGCACGTTTTACATCTTCGGTGGCGTGTTCCTGGTTGCGCTCCTGGCGGCCGCTCAGTATTTGAACAATCCGCCGGCCGGCTGGGTCCCGCCGGCGCCGGCTCAGAAGAAAGCGGCGGCGCCGAGCGTCGTCCCTGTCGATCTCAACGGCGCGTTGAAGATGCCGCAGTTCTATGTTCTCTGGTCGCTCCTTTTCATCAACGTGACGGCAGGAATTGCGCTGATCAGCAATCTTTCGCCGCTGGTGCAGGACGCCTGCGGCATCAGCGCGGTGGTCGCCGGGACCGTCATCTTCATCACGTCGCTCTTCAACGGCCTGGGCAGAATCTTCTGGTCGTCGCTGTCCGACAAGCTGGGCCGGAAAGGTGTCTTCATGTTGATCCTGGGAACGCAGGTCCCGCTCTTTCTCCTGCTGCCGCACATCGGCAATGTCACCGTCTTTACCGTGGTGGCTTGTTACATTCTTGCCTGTTACGGGGGCGGATTCGCCACCATGCCGGCCTATGCGGCCGACACCTTCGGCGCCAAGAACATGGGCAGCATTTACGGCAAGATTCTCCTGGCCTGGGCGGCGGCAGGCGTGGCGGGTCCCGTGCTGATGGAGAAGATCAAGAGCGCTTCAGGCTCTTTCAAGATGGCTATCTATGTGGCGGCGGGTCTCCTGGTGGTGGGATTTGTCATCAACACCTTCTACCGCAAACCTGACATGGCGGCTGCAAAAGAACCGCTGCCCGGTCTCAAGCCCGCGGTTCAGCCTTGAAATGAAATACCCTCTTGAGAGTGAAGTGAGAAGACGATGACAACGAAAACCGCTTCGTCATCGAGCGGACACGCGGGTCAGGGACACCTGTACGAGCCGTTTCGATGCAGGATCGAGTCGATTGCCGACCTGACCCCGACCGAGAAGCTCTTCCGGCTGGTGCGTCTGGATGGGAAGCCCTTTGGCCATAGACCGGGCCAATTCATGATGGTTTCCATCGACGGCATTGGGGAGGCGCCGATCTCCGTATCGTCGTCTCCAAGCCGGGGCGCCTTTCTGGAGCTTGGGGTCCGGAAAGCCGGCGTCCTGACCGGCGCCCTGCACGCCATGCAGGCGGGCGATGAGCTGGGCCTTCGAGGTCCGTTTGGGACGTTCTTCGATGGCGAGGCCATGAAAAGCAAGGACCTGCTGCTGATCTCGGGCGGGTGCGGGCTGGCACCGATGCGGGCCTTGATTCAGCATCTGGAGGATCATCGGCCCAACTATGGCCGCGTGACGATCCTCTACGGTGCGAAGTCGCCGCAGGATATGCTTTACAAGGACGAATTGGGGGCCTGGCAGAGGTCCCAGTCCCTGGATTGCCATGTGACCGTGGACAACATCGCGTCCGGGACCTGCTGGGACGGCAACGTCGGACTGATCACCACGCTGATTCCTCCGCTGCGCGTCCAACCGGGTAATACGATCGCGGTGATCGTCGGCCCGCCGATCATGTACAAGTTCGTCATCCCGGAGCTATATGCGAAGGGTCTCGGGGAGACCGACATCGTGGTCTCGCTGGAGCGCTACATGAAATGCGGCGTCGGCAAGTGCGGCCATTGCACGATTGACCATCTTTACTGCTGCCTGGACGGTCCGGTCTTCAGGCTGGATCAAGTTGCGGGGATAAAGGGTGCTTTGTGAAAAAGGTATTGACCACCTGTCCCTATTGCGGGACGGGGTGCATGTTCTTCTTGGTCGTTGGAGATGACGGCCGGTTGGTGGGAGTGGAACCGAGCAGTGAACACGTTGTGGCGCAGGGGCGTCTGTGCGTCAAAGGGTGGAACGCCCACCACTTTGTGAACCATCCGGATCGTCTGACCCGGCCGCTCGTCCGTAGAAACGGCACACTCGAACCGGCGTCCTGGGATGAAGCCCTGGACCTTGTGGTGAGCCGGCTCCAGGCCACCCAAGCCGCTCACGGCCCGGACAGCGTGGCGTTTTTCTCCTCGGCCAAGACGACCAACGAGGAAAACTACCTCATGATGAAGCTGGCCCGCGCCGCGTTCAAGACGAACAACGTCGATCATTGTGCGCGGCTTTGTCACTCCTCCACCGTACTGGGGCTGGCCGCGACGTTCGGATCGGGCGCGATGACGAATTCGATCTCCTGCATGGAGCAGGCCGACTGCATCCTGGTCATCGGCTCGAACACCACGGAGCAGCATCCGCTGATCGGCACGCGGATTCTCCAGAGCAAGACCAAGAGAGGGGCCAAGCTGATCGTGGCGGACAACCGCAAGATTCGTCTGGCTCGTCTCGCGGATTTGCATGTCCGCCATAAGAACGGCACGGACGTGGCTTTCCTGAACGGCCTGATGCACGTGATTATCTCCGAAGGGCTCGAGGACAAGGAGTTCGTCCAGACCCGCACGGAGAACTACGACCAACTGAAGAAGGTGGTGGCCGAGTATCCTCCGGAGAAGGTGGCCCAAATCTGCGGTATCACGCCGGACGAGATCGTTCAGACGGCCCGCATGTTCGCCGGGGCCGACAAAGCCATGATCGTGTATTCCATGGGCATCACCCAGCACACGCATGGCGTCGACAACGTCAAAAGCTGCGCCAATCTGGCCATGCTGACCGGCAGCATCGGGCGGCCCGGCACCGGTGTCAACCCGCTGCGCGGCCAGAACAACGTGCAGGGCGCCTGTGACATGGGGGCCCTTCCGAACGTGTTCACCGGCTACCAGAATGTGGCAGACCCGGCGATCAGGGCGAAATTCGAAAAGGCGTGGGGCGTCCAGAACCTGCCCGATAAGGTGGGACTGACCGTCACCACGGCCATCGACGCGGCGGCGGACGGCCATCTGAAGGCCTTGTACATCATGGGCGAGAATCCCATGATGTCCGATCCGGACCAGAACCACGTGCGCAAGGCCCTGGAGCATTTGGACTTTCTCGTCGTGCAGGACATCTTCCTCACGCCGACCACCGAGTTTGCCGATGTGGTTTTGCCGGCGGTCTCGTATGCGGAAAAGGACGGGACTTTCACCTCGACCGAGCGCCGTGTCCAACGAGTACGCAAGGCCATTGAGCCGGTGGGCGAAAGCCGCGCCGACTGGGAGATCCTGTGCGAGGTCGCCCGGCGTAGCGGATATGGACGCATGCAATACGGCTCGGTCAGCGAGGTCTTGGACGAGATCGCGGGGGTGACGCCCATCTACGGAGGGATGTCCTTTGACCGCATCGATCAGGTGGGATTGCAGTGGCCGTGCCCGGACAAACAGCATCCCGGCACGCCGATCCTCCACACCAGCAAGTTTACGCGCGGCCTCGGGGCGTTCAGCCCGGTTGAGTACCGGCCCTCGGTGGAGCTGCCGGATGACGAGTATCCGTTCGTTCTCAGCACCGGCCGGTGTTACTTCCATTTCCACACCGGCACCATGACGCGGAGGTCTCAGTTGCTGAACCGGGAGGAACGGTTCCCCTATGTGGAGATCAGCCCGAAGGACGCTCGGAGCCTGAAGATTCCCGACCGTTCGTGGGTTTATGTGTCCACGCGGCGCGGGGAGGTCAAGGCGATGGCCCGCGTTACGGAGGTGGCCCACGATGGGGTCCTGTTCATGCCGTTCCACTTTGAAGAGGGACCGGCCAATCGGCTGACGATCAACGCCCTGGACCCCGTGGCGAAAATCCCGGAGTACAAGGTCTGCGCCGCCAAGATAAGGAGCGCCCGATGAAACGTTTGACGGAGGCCCAGATCCAATCCTTCTTGCAGTCACTCGAATCCCGGTACGACGTTTGGGTCCCCGTCCGGCTTCACGATGGGACGCGCTCGCTGGGCCGGCGGGGAGATGGACCCCTGGCACTGGCCGGAGGTGCCCTGCCTCAAAAGCCCACCTGCATGTTCTTTCCGCAGATGGACGTGATCTTGAGCCTCAAGGGAAAGAAGATCGAGGCGCCGGCGCCCCTGGAGAAACCCCTGCTGGTGGTCGGATTCACCGCGGAGGACTTGGACTGTCTGGCATTCATAGACCGATTCTACGGCGAGAATTTCCGGGATACGGTGTACTTCAGCAAACGTGAAAACGCGATCACGGTTGGTGTCACAGGCCGTTGCGGCAAGGAGGGCCGGACCTTGAAGGTCTCGACAGGCAACTGTGACCTGGAGTTGGTGTGCGATGGTCATCGCTACCTTTTGGTCGCCCACTCGGCGGCCGGCAAGGCTCTGGCCAACAGACTGGCGGATAGCCGTGAAGCTCGCCCGGTAGAGACGCAGGACTTTGCGTCTGTGCTGAATGCCATCAAGGTCGAGTCCGGGACCGCTGGCGGCGACGACCAAGCGCTGCTGGAGAGGGCCTCGAAGCTGCTGCTGGAGGACAAAGTGCCCGACGTCTTCTGGGAGAACCTGGCGGACCGGTGCATTGCCTGCACGAGCTGCAACCTGGTCTGTCCGACGTGCACCTGTTTTGATGTGTTCGATCGCAAGGACGATGACCAGGACCAGCGGTGGCGGATGTGGGATTCCTGCCAACTCGATGGGTTCATGCGCGAAGCCAGCGGCCACAATCCTATGGGCAAGGAGGCGGTGCGCACCCGTCGTCGGATTTTCCACAAGCTGGGTGCCGACCCGCGGCGCTGGGGCCAGATTACCTGCATGCTGTGCGGGCGATGTGACGACGCCTGCCCCACGGGCATTGGGATCAAGGCCGTGTCCCGCGAGATCGTGGCGAAATACGGGTCCTCATAGGACTTCACGGGACGTAACGCGATGATTTACTATAACGGCCGTTATGTCGAACGCGACATAACGAAACCGGAGGTTGAAGGAGTATTGATGAAGTCGCAAGAGGAGTTGATCAAGACGGTCCTCGAACGGTCGAAAGAGGTGGACGGTCGCCGCACCCTGACGTGCGCCCAGGCGCTGAGCGTGGCTGCCGAATTGGGCGTGGAGCCGATCCGAATCGGCCGCATCTGCGACCAGGAGAACATCCGTCTGGGCCATTGCCAGTTGGGCTGTTTCTCGTAGGGGGACATAGGATGATAGCGGGCAAGCTGACGCCGAGATTCAAGCTGTGGCTGAATGGTCCTGGCGTCGAAGGCGTCTTCGGGGACGGCAAATGCCGGCTCCTTGAGCACATCGAAACCAAGAAGTCGCTGCGTGCCGCCAGCGACGCGCTGCACATCAGCTATCGCAAGGCGTGGGGGGATTTGAGAAAAGCCCAAAACGCCCTGGGCGTCACCCTGATCGAACAGCACCGCGGCGGTCGTCAGGGCGGCCGGACGGTGCTCACCGAGCAAGGGAAACGATGGCTCCAGGCGTACGGTTGCTTTCGCCGAGAGATCGAGGCTGCGGTGCAGGCGTCCTTTGAGAAGTTCTTCCGTGAGGTTGGGTAGATGAGGGGACTCTCGGTACACGCCTGCTCGTCCCGCCCTCGAGGATTCAGTCTCGTCGAGATCCTGGTCGTGATCTCGATCGTGGCCCTGCTCATGGCTCTCGCCCTGCCCGCGCTGGATCGGGCCCGATCGCTGGCGAGGCAGACCGTCTGTCAGAGCCGGCTGCGCCAATGGGGCTTGGCCTTTGCCGCTTACGCCGCAGAGAATTCGGGTACCTATCCGCATACCGACGGCAGAGATCGCTGCGGAGATGAAGAGCCATTCACCCAGGAGGGGGTCGCCGATTACTGGTTCGGATGGGTCGACGTTGTCGCCCCCCTAATGGGTGAGAAGCCATGGCGAGAGCATAGCCGGGGGGCGTATCCCGGCGTCAAGACCGTGTTTCAGTGTCCCTCGGCGCGGCTGGCTCCCGAATCGCTGTATGCCTACAAGCCTCTGCGAAACGGGTTCTTCTCGTACGCTATGAATTCCTGTCTGGAGCTGGATGCCAACTGCTGGGCCCCCTACAGTCAGCCGGGCGGCAACAACATGCCCAGCTTTTTGAACACGACCCGGATCAAAACGCCCGGTCGTGTGATTCTGCTCTTTGACCAGTTGCTGGACCCCCGCAAAGGATACGGTGGCGATGTACTCAACCGTTCGGCGGGTCACAACTGCGGGAGTTATCCCAAGGCGTTCAGCGAGCGACACGCCAAGGCGAGGGACGGACTCGGCGGACTCATCCTGTACGGGGATACCCACGTGGCGTGGAAACAAACGGTCTGGAAAGCCGAGTGGCCGGCGACCCCCGATTTCGAAGCGCCGCCCCGAGACGATCCGGATTGGTATCCCTATTGAAGATGATGGATGATTTGCGATCTATTGGAGGATCGGAGCTATGAGGAACGGCGGCAAAATGCGTGTGGTAGTTGGCATCTCTATCGTGTGTATCGGGTGGGTGCTTCCGTGCGTCGCCGGGGGCGGCCTTCTGACCATCCGTGAGATTCAGTATACCGAGTCCCCCGACGGGGCCAGCCTCTACAACGGGAAGGTCATCGATTGTGCCGGAGGTGTGGTGGTCGTCAAGGTGGCCGGCGGACGCCCCCGGCTGTTTCTGCAGGACCCCAACGCCCTCGACGGCTGGGGCGCCATCCAGGTCAAGGGCTGGGTCAGCGATGCCTTCGCCAGTGTGAACGTCGGGGACTGGGTCCAGATCAAGCAGGTCTTTGTCGAGGAGTACCGCGGGACGACGTTCCTGCAATACTTGGACAAGAACACCGATGGTTCCAAGCCGATCCTCAAGGTCGTCAGCCCCGGCCATAGCCTTCCCCGTCCCCGTGTTGTGGATGCGCAGGACATCAAGGCGCCCGAGTACGTGCCCCTCGAAGACGCTTGGATTGTGGCCGATCACCGCGCGGAGAGATTCGAGTCCATGCTCCTGCAGATTCGCTGTGTGGCCGTGGGTCAGCAGGGTTTGGGCAAGGCCCAGGACAACTACGAGATCCAGTCCTTCCGCGAGCCGAATGACGCAGCGCACTGTTGCTGGGTGAGCGACTACCTGAACCCGGACCGGCCGAAGTCCAGTCTGTACCTGCCGGAAATTGGGGCGGGGCGGCGTTTCCGGGCGGTGACCGGCGTACTCGAGCAATACACGAGTCTGGCGGATGGCTATGACTACTACCAGCTCCTGACGTTGAGCGAAGGGAGCGTGGTGGGACTGTGCCCGGCCGATTTGAACCAGGACGGGAGCGTCGATCTCCGGGACTACGCTCTGTTCGTCGAGCAATTGCTCACGCCGCCTTCGTCCGCGCCGAGCGAACTCTATCAAGCGGCCGATCTGAACCATGATGGGAAGGTGGACGTGACCGATCTCGGTCTGTTCAATGCCGCGTGGCAACAGGCCGATGTCAACGGCGATGGGATCGTGGATGGGAACGATCTTGATATCTAAGGAGACCGAAAGTGAGAAGAGAGTATATTTGGGGAGTGTTGTTCTTTGGTGGCGTGTGGGGCCTATCGGAAGCCGTGCTGGGGGATGCTCTCTACGCCGCGCAGGTACGCCATGCATCGGTGCCGCTAACGGTTGTGGGTCTGGCGGTTCTTACGATGGCACGATCCTGCTTCCCGCAGAGAGGGACCGGCACCCTGGTCGCCGCCTGTGCCATGCTTTACAAGTTTTTGAATTCGCCCTTCTTCGGCTGTCATCTGCTGGGGATTCTCTTTACCGGGGCTTGCTATGACCTCGTGTTCGAGGTGCTAAAGATCAGGCTGAAATCCCTCGCCGGGGCGATAGTCCCCTATCTCAGCTATGCGGCGTTTGCTGTGATGATCACTTATCTGTTCCGGTATGACCACTGGGTGCAGGGCGGGCTGGCCAAGGTGCTGCGGCATATCTTCGTTGAGGGGAGCATGGCGGCTTTGGCCTGCGCTTGTGTTGTTCCTTTGGCGGCCCGGTGGGGTGAGAAACTGAAATCACGTTCCACGATGCCCTTCGGCCTACTCCGGTCGCCGATCACCGGGCGTATCTCCCTCTTGACCCTGGGATTATGGGCGTTTGCGGTGGTCATGTGCCTGTCGAGCTACCCTTATATCCGGTGGTAGGCGTGGCGGATCGGCTTTTCCTGTGGACGGGGCCAAAGCACGGCGGCAAGACAACCGGCGCCGCCCGGCTGGCTGGCCTGGCGAGGCAAGGCGGGTTCCGGGTGGCCGGACTTCTGGCGCCTTCGGTCTATCAGGATGGTCGTCTGGCCGGATTTGACGCATGGGATCTACACCGTGATGCTCGGACCCCGTTGGCCGTGCGCCGCGACGATCCGGGCGACGTCGGATGGTTCCATTTCCTCGAGGAGGGGCTGGCGTTTGGCCGCCGCGCGCTCGACATGGCCACGACGGCGGGGGCGGACCTTGTCATCGTGGACGAGTTCGGCCCGCTGGAGCTGGCATCCCGAGGCTGGCGCGCCGCGGTGGATGCGCTGGTCCATTCCGGTAAGATCCCTCTTGTCCTCGTGGTTCGCCAGGAGCTTGCCGATGCGGTCCGGGACGTGTATGCCGAGGTCCCCAGCCGGCGCCTTGATGCGACGACCCCTGCGTCTGCCCGCGAGATCCTCCGTCTGCTGAGGGAAGCATGATGATCCGACGGGAGAACATGCTGATGATCGGCTCCTCCGGGTCCAACGTGGGCAAGACCGAGTTGGCGTGCGCGCTGCTGCGCAGGTTCAGCAGCGACCGCCAGATCGTCGGCGTCAAGGTGACCGCGATTGCCGCCAAGGATGGATCTTGTCCCCGAGGGGGGCAAGGCTGCGGTGTCTGCTCGTCAATGGAGGGAGAATACCGAATCACGCAAGAGACAACTCCTCGTTCGGGCAAAGACACCGGAAGGTTGCTGGCGGCCGGTGCCGGTAGGGTCTATTGGCTTCGCGTCCTGCGGACACACCTGCACCAGGGTCTCGCCGCCCTGCTGGAAGCGGTGGGCCGTGACACGGTTATGATCTGTGAATCGAACTCCTTGCGGCAGGTAGTGGAGCCTGGAGTGTTCCTCATCGTCGATCGCACGGATGGTCGACCCTGGAAGTACTCTGCCCAACAGGTGAGACAGCATGCCGATGACATTGTGCTCTCCAACGGAGAGAGCTTCGCTCTCGATCTCGACCGAATTCGGCTTGCCGGGGCCCAGTGGTTGCTGACGGAGGATGCGACCGCCATCGTGCTGGCAGGAGGGCGCAGTCGGCGAATGGGCACAGATAAGAGCATGCTCCCTATCGACGGCCGGCCGATGATCGAGCACATCTGCCGACAGCTCTGCGGCACATTTGCCAGGGTGCTGATCAGTGCCAACGACGCGGGGAAGCTCTCCTTCCTGGGCCTAGAGGTGGTTCCGGACAGGATACCCGACCAGGGGCCACTGATGGCGGTCGCCTCAGCCCTGGAAGCTTCCAATAGCGAGCTCAACCTGATCGTGGGCTGTGACATTCCCCGGATCCGACTGCCCCTCGTCAGACGGATGCTCGCCGCCGCCGAGGGAGCCGACATCGTCATTCCGGTCACGGAGGACGGGGAAAGGCAGCCTTTGTTTGCCGTATACCGTAGGAGTATTTGCCGACGCATCAATGAAGCTCTCGAATCCGGGACTCGCCGGTTCAGCGATATCTATGGCCTGTGCAAGGTGCGATTTATGGAGCTTGCGGGCACCGGCTGGTTCGCCAATCTGAACACGAGAGCCGACTATGAACAATTCCGGAGCAGAGTCGATGCTTGAGTTCCAGGATGCTCTGGCGTTAGGACGTTGAGCAGGTATCTGCGGGCGTGGTCGATTATACCTCCGATGGCCCTGGAAACCGTCCTTCGATACTTGAATCGTAATTGTGACTCTGCTATACTCAATATTTTGGTGTTCGCAATGGCTGTCGAGTCCGCCTAGCGCCATCAGCGACGATGATTCCTACCGGTGGACGCCAGTGGAGCGATGGACAATGGGCGTGGATCGGGGCGCCGAAGCATACGATAAGCGAACGAGCAAGGCAGAACTCCTCAAGCAGTTGGGTATCCTGCGGAGCCGCGTGGCGGAACTTGAGCAGGCGGAACGGACTGCTCGGGAAGCGAAACTCCGCTGGGAAGCCCTCCTCCAGAACGCCCCGGTGGGGATTGGACTGGCGACCCGACAAGGTCAGATCATACAAGCCAATGACGCCATGCTTCGGATGATCGGGTACTCTCGTGCCGAGATGGGGCAAATTAACCTCAAGGACGCGTATCAAGACCCTTCCCGGCGGGAACAACTCCTAAAACAGTTGGAAACGTACGGTTTCGTAACCGACTTTGACGCGGTGTTGCAGTGTCGATGCGGCTCACTGTACCATGCCAGCTTAGCGGTACGACAACTTGCTTTTAATGGCCAGGACATGCTTCTCACGAGCGCTACGGACGTCACCCGGCGCAAGGTGGCCGAAGAGGAAGTCAAAAGCTACCAATTCATCGTCGAATCCGCACAAGACGCCATCTTCCTCAAAGATGCACAAAGCCGATACCTCATCGCCAACCAGAAGACCTTCGAAGTATTTGGCTTGCCTGCGGAGCAGGTGCTTGGGAAGAACGACCGTGAAATCATGCGCGACGCAAAGACGGCCGAGGAAAACATGCGCGCCGACAACCTGGTTTTCACGACGGCGCAGCCCCTAGAGACTACCAAGCGCATGGTCTGTGCGGGTGACGAGGAACGCTGGTTTCAAACCGTGAAGGTTCCGCGGCTTGACGGCGAAGGAAATGTCATTGGGCTTGTGGGCATTGCCAGAGACGTCACCAGCGCCAAACGGGCCAATGACGAGCTTGCCATGTATCATGCGAGGAGAGCGGAATCCGAACGGCTCGCCTCCCTGGGGACCCTGAGCGCCACGCTGGCGCATCAGCTTGCCCAGCCCCTCACGGTAATTCGTATGTCCCTTGAGAATACCCTGGCCACTCTCGACAGAACATCGGTCCCAGGTGGGGTCATAGAAGAACTCAACGCGGGTCTAAGGGGGGTTGCAAACGCTGCTGGCATAGCCGACAGGTTCCGCAGGTTCGCGCGGAAATCGTCCGAGGGCAGTCGTGGGGAAGTGAATTTGCAGTCGATTGCCGAAGGGGTCATACGGTTATTGGATGAACGTGCCTGGCGCGTACATACGGTTGTGCGTCTCGAGGGGATGGAGACGCTGCCGCCCGTTCACGCCTCCGAGACGGACATGGAGCAGTTGTTCTTCGTGTTGGTTGAGAACGCTATCGACGCCGCCGATGGCAAAAAAAATCAGCAAATTGTTATCCGTGGCACTGTACAAGGCGAGGACATTGAGTTAAGATTCACTGATAATGGTTGTGGGATCGCGCCGGAGAATCTGGATAAGCTTTTTGAGGCGTTCTTCACCACGAAGTCTCAGAATCGTCGCACCGGCCTGGGGCTTTGCATTGCCCGTGATATCGTCGCGCGGGCGGGCGGAAGAATTTGGGTGGAAAGCCAACCGGGCGAAGGCTCGATTTTCTACGTCGCGATGCCGATCCGTGGAGGCGTGGAATCCGAGGGCGAGAGCCATGGCAGATAACGCGAGACAATCTGTCTTCTTGGTTGATGATGAGCCGGACATACTTCTGGTGGTGGGTAGATCTCTCGAAACGGTTGGCGTGCTGGTCGCCTGTTTTGGCAGTGGAACGGCCTGCCTGGAAAAGCTGCGTTCCGAGAGGTGTGATCTACTGATTACCGATATCAAAATGCCTGGGATGGACGGCTTGGAGCTGCTCACCGAGGCCAAGCGTATCGCGCCCTCCTTGCCGGTTCTGATCATGACGGGCTATGGCGATGTCCCCATGGCGGTCCGGGCGCTCAAATCCGGCGCGTTCGATTTTGTCGAAAAGCCTTTGAACCGAGACTCTTTTCTCTCCGTTGTCAAGTCCGCGCTTAGCCTAAGCAGCCGAGTGCACCGAATTGAGGGTAAGGTGCTTACCAAAAGAGAGAGGGAGGTCCTGGACTTGATTTTGTGTGGCAAGAGCAACAAAGAGATAGCCTTCTTGCTGCGCCGCTCCGTGAGGACGATCGAAGATCATTACCGGCAGATCAAGTGCAAGCTGGGCGTGGACAACAGGATCGACTTGGTAATGCAGGTTGCCGCGGTGAGACCATTTGGATCGCCGGAGCATGAACAACGGCACGAGTAGTCCGTCAGAATTGTACTCGCGGACAAAGGGGGTTGAGTCTGATTCTGGCATCTGCTCTCGCAGAGAATCGACACCCCGTCCCACGCAGGGCCCCTGGGATGGAGGTGCGACAGTTTTGGTCCGCCATCCACAGCATTTCTCACTCCGCCCTTTACACCCGACTCCAAGAATCACGTGGTTTTCCACGTATCTGGGCCTCGCATAGCACACACGAAACGGGCAAAATACCGTAGTGTCCACGATAGAACTGGGGCAGGAAAAACCTTAGGATATTGTGTATCGGCGTTTGCTGAGAAGAGGTTGGTCCCCGCAGAGGCTGTGTGCCCTTGCCCGTGAGCGAGCGAACTCACAGCAGAAGGGTTTTAGGGATCGCGGGGATCACCAAGGGAATATCGAGAATCTGTGGACTGTAAGTCCCCGTAAAAAAGACCCCGAATTTGCCACTATTTCGAGCAGAACGGGGACGGTGGAGGTCTGGTGATGAGAGGCATTCCTCCGGAGGAGGACTTTCTCTCGCTGAAGCAGGAGCGCACGTGAAAGAGACTGCGCGCTGGTGGCTCTGCGATTCGTAACCCGTGGATAGAGACATTTGAGCTCGATCCGGGTGTCTTTCGTCGTGAATTGCCGGTTGACCCCGCGGTGCCGAGTATGGCGGTCCCGCGTTCACGGCGTCATCTTGCGGACCAGCACCGCGAGGCTTGCGCTGCGGGTCCGAAGGCACGGACGGAGGAAATTGAGAGCCGCCGCAACTGACGGGGACGGAGTCTGCGCGGTCCCAGTGTCCACCGAGGGAGTGAAGAAGCTCATCCCCGGCATTTGACAACGCCGTTGAGGGAAGACCGGCCTCGCGCAGCGGGCACGCACGTTTCGCGAAGTCGCGCCGAAACATTCCGTACCCTCAGCGAAGCCGGCGAGGGAGGACCACGCGGTGGTCCTCCCTCGTTATCTGTATCGATGGTCAATGAGACTGGGCGCAGACTCATGGTAATAAGAACTGGACTTTTGCAAAATGCACATTGGGCCTATATTCTTCAAGGAAATCTTATTCTTCGATTTCCTTGAAGAATTGACGCAAGTTGTTATCTGTTCG
>Ga0315280_10000590_pt1 | contig 67250 bp, 77 predicted proteins | sample YL17G06_40_MG_FD_203697 | JGI IMG/M metagenome (GOLD analysis project Ga0315280, IMG submission 203697) | Sediment microbial communities from Yellowstone Lake, YNP, Wyoming, USA - YL17G06_40 | ecosystem: Environmental > Aquatic > Freshwater > Lake > Sediment | place: USA: Wyoming | collected... | reverse complement strand
TGGCGGTAAGGGCATGCGGATGAAAAGCGAAAAAGAAAAGCCTTTGCTAAAAGTGGGCGGCAAACCGATGATTGAACATGTCCTAAATGCCTTAAGAGGCGCCAAGAAAGTAGAGGAGACAATTGTGGCCGTAAGTGAACACACTCCGAAAACAGCCAAATTCGCAAGAAAACGTTCTTTGAAAGTTTTGCAAACCCCTGGAAAAGGTTTTTGCTTGGATGCAGGATACGCAATTAAAAAATTAAAACTTGGGATTGTTTTAACAATATGCGCAGACCTTCCATTAATCACAAGCGAATTTGTCGACAAAATCATAACACATTACGAACAGTGCAACAAACCTGCATTGACAGTCATGGTTCCATTAGAAATTAATAATGAACTTGGGCTAAGCACAGATTACGTCTTCAAAATCGAGGGAAAAAGTCTAATTCCAGCAGGCGTAAACGTGATTGATGGGAAAAGAATTGAAGAGAATGAGTTGGAGGAGGAAATTTTGTTTGTCGATGATGAGAGAGTTGCTGTGAACATCAATACTTTAGAAGATCTAAGGGTTGCTGAACTTATGTTGCAACCAAGGTCTCAGTAGTCTCTGTCTTCGCTTTTTCCAATTTCAATGCAAGCCACAGCACACTAATCTAGTTATTGGGTCATTTTGGGAGCAATTGGTGAATAAAAATGGATTGATTCCACTCGAATTTTCACAATTCAGACGAGAGTTCGAACTTTTCACATACACGGGTCCGAGCTCACTTGGACAATTAGAGTGTGTATCGATTCTTTGAGCGCGTTCAATTAGCAGCTAATCAGCTTTGCTCTTGCTTAACAAACCTCGGGAATTTCTCGTTATACTGTGTCAATTTGTTGGTGAGAAACGCACTCGCCAGTTCCTCTATTCCAGGTGATAGCCAAAAAGGCCCCGAAGAACCGGTGCTCTCAAACATTTTCACATTCTCTAGTTTCCAGAAATCGGCTCTTTTGACGAAACCAGTGTAGTCTTGGCTGCCAAAAACATAAACATGTTCTGGATGAGCCTTTGCCACTATAGCATCACATATTTCAGTAAGGGTATTGCCCCACAATTCCGCGGTAAAAGGAATTCTATTCTGATATGCAATGCTTTTGCTGAAAGTGGCTTGATATTTTCTCGCAAGCTCAAACGCATGGATTACCCCGTAGCCGCCTGACAAGAAAAACCATTCCAGCTCGCCAGAAGCTAGTTTTGACTTTATGCCTTGATAACTTCCTTTCTTCAAATCTCTGTACGCATTTCCTGCCTTTACATACAGATCAAAAGCATAGGTTGTTCTTGTTCCTAGACTCGCTCGTGGATCTTTGAATATGCTATCTCTTATGTTTTGAAGGCGCAAGACAAGATCTTTGTTATCCAAGTAATACTGAGGTTGGACAATTCTTGAACCCTCGCAAATGGGAACCGAATCATCCTTCTTTGCTGAGCAAGAAGTGAACACAACGATCATTTCTTCACCCGTTCCTCGAGTGGCTTCTTACGCACTTTTCAAGTTTGTCAAGATAAGTGGCATCCACTTGCTTTTCTTCCACATGGTCATCGTTCCAGAGCCCGGATTGACGAACTTTCGGATTCTCACAGTGTAACCCTAACCAGTTTGGCGATGGCAGGTCTATACTCTCGACAGTCCCAACCCTGGAGTAGTTGCTCAACAGGATTATCGAATTTCGCTCTAGGTACGCGCGTAGACTTTGCGGCCCAGGGTGGTCACTCACATTCAGCCACAGGAAAGGCATTGCTCGGATATGCTGGCTCACCTTCTTCTCGATGGGTAATTCATGATCCATAGTACTCTGTGGCGCCGAAGAACCTATCCCCCAAGTAGGATATTGTCCCCTTAGACCCTCCTTCTGCAAGTGGGCTGTCCCAACATGAAGACGAAAGATTGAACCTCTGTGATTTCCACCTCCGGCGTGCTTGCCACTGAGACTGCCACGATGGGCCCTTAATCTGCTCCACAATGTGGTCTTGGAATTTCTGTTCAGTGCATGGGTTCCAACACGAACCACTCGCAAACCAAGCCCGCTTGTGCGTCTCTCATTTTGCTCGAAGAAGAAGTAGACGCCACGTTTTGGCCAATTCATCTTTCCGTGGCACTCAGAGAGACAGCGTTTTCCACCTAATCTGTCTTCAAGATCGTCAAGAACCTCATAAAGACGGTTAATCTGATCTAGCCGCGACGTCATTCAATCATCCAACTATCTTAGCATTCGAAACCTACTATTTCTTTCTATATTTCTGGTTCATAAAACTCTTGGTCTAATGTCGCTATCATGGCTTTTGATCTGCGCTAGTGCTTGAGGTAAATGTGTTTTCACTTAGTTATGTCTGCAAATAACTTTTCAACATAATCTTCATCTTTTTTTGTCCATGTCTCTACTCTTTTCCACGGAATGAACAAAACGCCATCTTCAAATCCTGCTTTCTCACAATCACAGAAAAACTAAAGATAATCTAAAGTAATCGCATGTGTAAGCACATTGTGTCGTTCTATTGTTTCAGGTTTATTATGGGAATAATACCGATGCTCTTAACATATTTGCGAGAAAACGCTATCTGGAAAACTCTAGATATGCATAAAGTAAGGTTCAAAGATAATTATCGCAAAAAATATGACTATTAACAAAATTCCTAGCAAAAAGTGTTGATATGCAGCAGCTAACCAGTTTGATTTCATGAGTATAAAGGGGCAATTCATTTCACTACCCACAAGTTTCTCTGTCATCCAATGTATTTCTGACTCTTTTTCTTGTTTTTTGTCTATCAATTCCAGATTTTCCTTTAGCCCTTCTATGGTGGGCAAGAAAAATTCTCCAATTTTTGTAGCATGCCAAGAGCATATTCCTGCCAAAATAAAATTAGCTAAAGAAAGCATTGAAAGAATCAGCAAAGGACTTTTCTCGGCGAATACAATGGCTATAGATACTAGAGATACTGCAAAACCTATAGCCTCGAACAACGATGCAGCCTTTGACTCAATTGCTTCCTTCCTTTGAATTTCTGACCGGTAAAGATCGTCAACAGCCTTTTCAAAAGAATGCGTTTCTTTTGCATTTATTATCTTTTTCCAATAGTTAAAAAGAGTATCCCATTTCTTTTCCTTTGTTTGTTCTTTAATTCTGCGATTAGTTGACCATGCGACGAGAAAGGGAAACAAGTGCTCAATCAGTTTAGTTTTTTTCATTTTATTATTTCACGTCTCCTTTAATTAAATAACTTACAAGTGTTTCTGCTATTGGAAGCCCACTTTCTTTCTGAAGCCACGCCCACTCTCCATTCGGATTTATTTCCAGAAAATAGAATTCATTGGAAACTTGAACAAGATCTATGGCGCCAAAGACCAGTCCTAACTTCTTTACCATCGCAATGCACTTATCTGTGATGTCGACTGGAAGGCTGCATGGCTGAAATTTCAGTCCTTCCTTAATAATACGCCAATCTTCTGATATGCCTTTGTTTGACTCTCTAATGACTTTAACTGAAAAACAATCATTCCCTACAATAGTTAATCGATAATCTGTCTTTTCTGTCAGGAGCTCTTGGAAAATTGTGGGTGCTAAACTAAACTCACACCCTTGAATGTCTTCTATTGATTCTATTATATTCGTAAAAATGAAATAGTCCTTGCTTGCTTCCTCGATTAAAGGCGAATACAATGCTTTTGCAACTATCTTTCCACCGCATTCTTGTATGAAGTGCATGGCTTCTTCTTTATCGTTTGTTATGCAAGTCTTTGGAATTCGCAACCCAGTTTCTTGCGCGAATTTGAGTTGGTAGACTTTATTTTCAGCTATATGATTTTTATCAGGATCATTAATCCAAAAGACATTATCAATACACTTTAGCCCTTCAATAAAAGCATGCCATTGATTCTCGGCAAACATAACAACAGATTCGCTTGGACGACATTCTTTTGGAGTGAATTCAAATGGTCTTCCTGGCCTTCGAAACCATACACTTCGCAGTTCATGTACCAGATCATAGAAGATGTTCTTCTTCTCAACTTTATAGGAAAATCTAGGGAAAATCGCAGAAACTTTTCTATCGACAAGATCCTCAGTGTTTATTCTGAGAAACTTAACTTCGTTTTTTAATAGCAATCGGACTACATAATCTACTGAGATGTCATACTTGTTGGATAGAATCAATATCATTTCCATCAGATAGAAAATCGACTAAAGAAGATATAAAAACTATGTAAAACGCAAGTTATTTAGCAGATTTATCGCCATATGCGATCATCCTTTTGATCTTCGCCTTTCTCAATGTCGCATTTCTTGGTTTTACGCTTTTCCTTCCCGTCTATAGCAAATATCCATTTGCCGTCTTCGAATACCATCATCATATCTAAAGAATCATTGTATGACTCGTCATCACTTTCTAATGCGGCACGACTTGGACTAATGACTTCTTTTTTGAATCTGAATAAAAAAGGCTTAATGCGGTCCATTTTGCTTCATAGATAAAAAGCAACAAGCTTATTTATGGATTTCTCCGGCTAGATCAAAAGAAGGTTTCCTTTATTGAATTCGCTAGACTTTCGTTACATTGTAATCGGTTCACAAAATAATTTTAAGCGCGCGCGCTAAAAGAACTAATCAGAATCATAAAGTCTTAAGAATCTGCTATGCTGCCCTTCTTTGGGTACATTTTTCCCATCTTTTACGAATATACTCCTGAAGTTGCCAATCTTCCCATGACTTTTTGGATATTCTTGTAGGAAGTAGAATAGTGCATTTGATGTCAACTAATTTCGTTATAGCCTTTCCCCTTGCACACATCACATTTGATACGGGCATTCATAAGCGTCTTTCCTTTAGCACCACTACCTTTACACCTAGCGCAAGGTTTCACTATTCCGCTGAACACGTTATAGCCTGTTCCGCCACAGACATCACAAGTCCTTTTTGTACCTGTTGGTTTTCGGCTTTTCAGATATATAAATACCTTGATAATTGCTCCTTCAGCCTGTTCCTCAAGTAATATCTTATATTGTTGTATTGCGCGCCTATTTGATGTATTGGCTACTTCACGACTACAGTGACCTTCCACTTTTCTTTTCCATCTCTTCCAAAAAGTGCTTGAGTTGCCACAGCGTCTCAATAGTGAATCTATGTTCCCAGAACTCTTTCTCTGGACCCACAAACTTCTCGATATCTATTGAACCGAAGAATGATTTGTCAAAGTTATCGATAAAATAGTCTGCAAAGGAGAGGAAGGTTCGTATAGTCTTACTCCAGGGGCGGATCCCTAGAATCAGCAACATCAGGTGCAGTTTTGGTCTAAGCAGTTCTACGTTCACATGGTAATAAAACGAACTCATCCTCAAGCCGTGTTCCTCGAACCTTTTCATTGCCTCATTAAAGAAGTATGGATTTATGGGCAAATGACCTATTTCTGGTACAGGGGTTCCTGATGTCATGGATGATACGAACGTAAGCCCAGAAACATGGTAGTCTACGGTAATCCTGATGTACCGATTCGACAAAACCATGCGCCTGTAGTCCGGCACAACATAACGTGGATTCTGGGCAACTTCGAACTTGCAACCCCTAGGGACATTGAATTTATCAAGGTTGTTTATCGCCGAAAGCAACACCTCTCTTTTGTCCCGTAGCGTGGTGACGAGTGGTTTGATGATGTTGTTCTCCATAAATCCAGAAGGAAGTTGTTTTAGCTCCTCGAAATGCTTTTCGTACTCCTCCGGAAGCCATGCCAACACCGAGGAAACCTGCCGCAAGAGAATTAGTTCTGCAAAGTCGATGAAGACTGTTCGTTCCTTACTACTTGGATTAACTAAGGAAGGTGGACTAGTTATTCTTGCTATGAGCGTTGCATCGTGTTTGCCGACTACTTCAACAGCCTGTCTAATTATATCCTGAACGATGTCTCCCGGATACTGAGTTATTTCGCCTGTTTTCCCGTCATAAACCACAACTGTATGAATTTCACGGGTTTTGCTTGTTCTAATTCCACTAAAATAAATCAGGGTCCAAATTGTGATGACAACCAGAAGGACAAGAACTAAGACTGTAAAATACGGGAATGAAATGAAGTAGAAGGCTAAGATATTGACTGCAAGTGCGACTATCAGGGATGTGATAACGACCAGTCGGGCATCCTGTACCCTTTTCTGTGCTTCTTTGGCTAGTGCCATCATTCTGAATACGTCGTTCCCTCATTTAACTATTCACCCGAGAGCTCGAAACTTTTTCGAGGTTATGTTATAGTGCGCGCTGGGTTATTTGAGGAGTCCGGACGTGCCAAGACCTAGGTATCTAACCTACTCAATGTCATTCCATCTATGCTGTGAGATCTATTCCTAGCTCGTTTGCTCTGTTTAGGCAAGCATCGTAGTCAACAAGCAATGATTGAAAAACGTCTCTGGGTAGAGAAAGCGTTCCATTGCCCAGTCTGTAATTACTCATCCAGCTAGGGTCCTCTCCGAAGCTATGGTTGAAGGCAGGGTCCAGAACAAACCAATCTGCACCGTATTCAGGATATTCCCACAGCTGCATCAAGGTGCCGTTGTATTGCGAACTGTTTTTCTTGACAACGCAGAAAACATGATAAAGTCCCTCAGTATTATTGTATTCCTTGGTCAGGTTTTTGTCATGGATCATACACAAAGCTGTCTCATATCCTTTCCAGTCGAGAAGCATTGATAATGCCATAGCTTGGTCTTCGCAGTCGCCAAATCTTCGCGTTAGAGTCTCGATTGGGAAACGGCCATATCCACCTGTTTCATTAGCATAGTAAACGAAATCATTCACCCAATCGTAGATTATCTCTGCTTGACTTGCATTCGCATTCGATGCTCCCAGCACCGCTTGGAATTCATTTAAATATGATGAGAATTCTGCCTTGAAGCTCTGGGCTCTCCAAACGCACGAAAAACCCAAAGTTTCATTGAACTCCTCACAGCGCTGACGATAGGTATAGTTGCCAAGGTCATGCAATATCTGCGTCACATAAAACAAGAGCCAGCCGGAGTCTCCCTTGTTTGTGAATCTAGGGGCCTCATACATCCGTATCCTTTCGTAGTGTTCATCTGAGCCTAATGGTGTTGGGGCACTGTTTGTAAGCATGAAATCTCTGTATTTCTGCACTAGATTATTGTAGGATTCCTGCAGCTCTTCCTTGGAGTTTTCCAAGTTTGTGTAAACACTATACGCAATCGTTCCGGAGATTATTAGAACAAGGACGAACACGACTACAAGGAGGTAGATTCGTCTTTTCATTTTACTGGTCCTCTAATTCTAGGAAATGCGTTGTCTCATATAACAATACTGCGGTTTATGTTAAGGGGTGCTAGCGCCAGCAAGATCTTTGGACTTTGTCATGGGTTGACCAATTGGGTTGTAATGAGCTAACTGTCAGCAAAGTTCACCAAGCATAAATAGAGCATCTTTTTACTGGTAAACTGGTGTTCGAATCCCTTCCCCGGCGTTCGCTTTCTAAGGGAATTTTGAGCTTCTTTTAGGAAAAGAATCCTATTTCTTGGTCTTTTCCGAGTTGACCCGCAATGAGCAAGAAACTGGAGAGCAATTTTACTGGTAAATAATTCCTGCGGGAGGCAGGTTTTGAAGTGGTAGCATGGGATAACTTCGAACACTCGTTCAAATACTTTCTAAGTACAATCATTTTGCAGATGTAAACTATGGGGTCACTTTTGAAGGGGCTAGATTTTACTAGCATTTTCGCCATGCAGACGGGAGCTCGAGATCTTTAGCCAGAAAAATCCAAACAGCATTTTGAGTTTTCTGTTTAGTCTCTCACCTGAAATTCAGCCCACAATGGATAATGGTCAGAGATACGGTAAGACAATTGTTGCTTTGTGAGATTTAGCGATTTCAATGCTATTTTCGTAAAATCGAAGTTGCCTCCTCGCGCAAATTTCAGCGATAATGCTGGAGTATTATCGTTTCCGGTGAACCACGCGATTTGGTCGTAGAATTTGTTCTTGTCTGGCTTGTTTGGGTCGCTAAAGATTGTCCGTGGAAGTTTTTGTAGATCTTCGGGGGTATAAAGCCCAGTTGATGTGAAGGCATCATACAGCCTATCCCCTTTTCGGTCTATGTTGAAGTCACCGAGTGCAACAAGATTATGGTCCCAACCATTAATGTCTCTGGCCCATTCAGCAAGCCACTCCGCAATCGCCTTAAGTTCAGGAACCCGTTCCTCAGCATCTTTGCCATAGATAACATGTAATGTAACCAGAATGAAGGTTTTCCCTGCTGACCAGAAACTGACCGCATAAGGCGTGCGTGCAAATTGTTTGTTGAGGGCATCTGAACCAATTTTGTCTAGTTGCTCTTTTGGAACGACGAGCTCACACGCCAAGCCAGAAATTCGTACCTTGCGAGTATCAAATACGAATGCCATACGTTCGCTATTGCCTGGTGCGCCTTTGGTTACATCTGTTAAAATCAGTCCCCAATCTGGTCCGAGCACTTTGAACATGTGACGCAGGCATTTGAGGTTACTTTTCACTTCTTGAAGGGCGATCACGTCGAAGCGAGAGACAATCTCAGCAATACAGCGGAGAGCATGCAAGTCTCGTTTTGGGCAGTCATTCTCCTGACATTTCCAACTCTCGGTAAGGTCACCGAAGCTTCGTAAATTCCAAGTAGCGATGAGCAAGTTGCGATCAGGAATCTTGGCAGGAACATCTGCGTCAAGTGTGGCGCACAATAAGGCTAACTCTTCTTTAATCTCCTTGGGCGGTACGTCAGTAATGTTTGGAATTGAACACTCCCCCTCACCATGAGATAACCATGCTGCTAGATATAACAATATACGTACAGTTGTATTGCTAAGAATCCTGTTGGGCATAAATCCTTTAGAGGTCTAGACTATCTAAGGTGCTAGTCCGAAAAACAGAAAAGGATTGATTGCCGAGTGTATAAGCGGTGTGATTTAACTTGGACTTGCCGACTCACGCCATCTTTGGTTTTGCAATAGGGCTGGTTTTCTTTGGTCACCCCGAAATCGCTTTGTTGGTAAGCTTGGGTGCACTCATACCTGATCTAGATAGGGAATACTGGTTTGTGAAAGTCAGCGTGTATCGAGATGAGCAACTTCATCGGGCACTACTTCACAACGTATTCGTAATGGGATTGCTTTATATAGTGAGTCCCTTCTTGGCCCTCGGCATATTCCTTCATATGTTACTGGATTCGTTTACCACTTCAAAAGATCGAGGATGCGAGTGGTTCTGGCCGCTCTCAAGGCTGGTAAAGCGTGGCTTGTACGACGCTAACATGGAGCCACAGCCTTTAGATCCAAGAGAACGTGTATACTTCTATCAGGAAGACCCTAGCGCGACAATTGAGTACCCAGAACCCGACCTGCCTGAGCCACGAAGTCCGTGGCGAAGAGTCTACGGACCCGCACTAAACAGTAATTTGCTGGATCGTGGGTTCCTTTGCGGTGCCATCGGACTCACAATAGTCTGGCTGCTGACTCAATATTTCTCAAATGGCACTCTTTTATTAGATAATCTATCCAAATGCGTTCCACAATTAGTGGCGTACTTTTCAATTATGGCACTCTTTCTTGGCGGAGAACTTGACCGAAGCGATCAAGAAGCGCCTTTCGGAAAAACACAACTGAATCCCTTAAGAAAAGTCAGCTTCTTGAAAATTCCTCTTGTAATTCTGGGCGGCTTCTTAGCCATTTTATGGCTCATTTTATATCGATACCAGATATTGGCAAATCTTGAACTCATAAGCTCCAACTGGATTCCAATACTCGTAGTAGGGCTGATAGCGACTATATCAAACATAGTGATAGTGAAATGGCACACTAGGAAAAGTCAGCCTCCTGCCATCGTCTGAGTTTCCATGATGGACTTGAACCAGCTTGGCTATTGGAACATTTCTACCTGACTCACTTATGACTTTCAGCTTTCAGATTTCGTGGGTTCAAATCCCACCCCCCGCACTCCAATTTTAGCCTTGTTTGAGGCTTATTTCAGCCAAATAAACTCAATTTGGGATGTTGTGTGCTAACGTGTGCGGGGGTTAAGAATTGAACACAAGTTTACCGGTAAAACGCTCGAGCCGCCGTATCTTCGGAATAAATTCTTTCTCAATAGTTTAGGTAAAAGATATATCCTTTTCTCTGAGAAAAGCTTCTGCTTCTTTTAAGTATTCTTGCATTGCCGGAGAAAGCCTTTCGACACCAAGTGCATGTAAAGATGCGATAACAGCGACCATACTCGCCGCAGTTCTTTTTATGTAGTGACATTGTCTACTTTCTGAATCATTACATTCTCTTCGGTAATGTGGACAACGAGCCGTCATATGCGGGCAGCTATCTAAAGCTATTCTTTCACCTCCTCACTATAGTAGTTTTAAAATTAATGATGCAAAAACTCCACAGGCACCAACCAGTGCTAGCCACTTTTCCACACCCGAAGTCTTTTGTTCAACTGCTTTACGGATTTTTTCCATTATATCTATCGTCACGTTTTTGCCGATTATGTTGTTAACCTCTTTAGCGGTAATACTAATCACCTTAATTGGTGATGAAAAGGAAACAACCGCTAAGCCTATAGCTATAATACCATTAATCAGGGCACTTCTTCCTTCTGAATTTAAACTCAGAAGATTCCAAAGTCCAATGAAAAGAATAAGGGCTACTACAATTAACAAAGAGACCAGGATAACTAACCACTTTCTCAAGTATCCTCTTTGTTTCTTATGATCCACTAATGAACAAAGCTGATTTATTTTCTCATCCGAAATAGATGAGCCTTTAAGATCAATAACCCAATCGTATTGTATTCTTACCCCTCTTTACCAAATAATTGCACTGGTTATACTTACAATTTATCATGCAAGAGGCGCGCCAACTTCATTTTCAATCTGAGAAAAAACTCATTACCTTGATTCACATTAGATTATTGTTGAGGGAGTATTATGAATGGCGTTGGTCAGAAATTGTACCTCATATCCAATTTATTACTCATTCTTTTCGGCCTCTTACTTCGCCTTGGAATAAACGAGTCCATTGGAGATAATATCACTGCAACAGGGATCGTTGGAATAATAATGTATTGGGCATTAGACGTTACGGCGAAAAGAGAAAAAAGAGCCAAAGAACTCCTAAAAGAGGCATCGAAATGCGGGATTGCTCACTTCTACAATATTCGACTAATACCCGAAATATACAAACAAAGAGAAGATAGCGCAAGCGGATCTTTTGATATCATGGGGTTCGGCCTACGAACTTTCATTGAAGACAATATTGACCGTTTTGGAGAATTGAGTAAGAAATTCGCTATTCGGATCCTTGTGTTGGATCCTGACTCCCCAAATTGTTCGCAAAGAGATTATGAAGAGAACGATCCGTATGGCAAAATAAAAGATGATGTCCTGTTTGTCACCAAAAAAGTACAAAGCCTGAGCAATCCGAAAGTCCACATACGCTGGTACAAAGCGATACCGGTGACAAACGTTCTAAGAATAGGAGATACGATGTTCATCGGTCCATATTTTGTACGTACAAGAAGCAGAAATTCGATAACTATGGAAGTCAGAGCAGGAGGCAGTCTTTTCAACTGCTATTTGAATCATTTCAATAGCGTTTGGGATGACCACAATCTTTCACGTGACCCCCCGGTGTTGTAAGACGATGATGAGATTTCAGTTTCCTTTACTAATCGTCACGGGACTACCTTGTTCAGGCAAATCTGCCTTTCTAAGCGAACCTTACGAGAATGTTCTCCGGTTGGATTTTGGACAATGCATCAAGATGCATTTGCTGGCCAATCAGATGATAGGCAATGTTCAGCCGGGCAGGATTGAATATCATGAGAAGCTTAGAGAACTGACCGGGAAACTGGGTTGTGATTACTTTGCTAAAATTGTTCTGAGGCAACTCATTACAGCTAGCGCAGGATCAAGAGGTCTAAGAGGAGCCGTTGTGTCAGGCGCAAGGCATCCAATGGAAGTAGAACACCTAAAATTATCCTTTCCGCGTACAACAGTGGTAATGGTTGTCTCAGACTACAGGACCAGATTTCAACGTTGCAAAGAGAGACATAGAGCAGGGGATCCGAAAACCATTGAAGATTTCATAAGGAACGACATGCTTGAACTCAACACAGGTCTGTCGGAGATCGGTTACCGAATGACTGACAGAATAATATTTAATGACTCTTGCTTCGCTGAATTTGCAAAACAAATAAGAAACCTGTTCTCTGAAGTATTTGGGTAGGGATGAGTGAAAATTGGAGTACTTTTATCCAGGTCAAAAGATCAGATTGCTGGGCATCCACCGGAGAATTGAACCATCTCGTGAAGGAATCGCTCTAAAATTCCCCTCAAGAATCCATGTTGCTCCTATCGATCTCAACAGGTTGAATTTCAGCAAACCGGGGGGTGGTGGAATAGGATTCGCAGTAGGATTAGAAAATTCCGTCCAGATTGCATTGGCGGATGAGGACAATTTTGTTGGCGCTGAAAAATGGGCTTTGGAAATGGCCCACATTGTTTCTGTAATGAAGAAGGTTTTTGGATATGACCGCGGTTTCCGCATTCACATGAAGATCTCTGAACATGTGAAGGAGCACAAAGGTTTTGGATCAACAGTAATGATAATTACCTCATGCGCTCAAGCAATAAACATGCTATTTGCTGACTGCCTTCCAACTGAAACCTTGAGGCGTCTAGTCGGGTACAATTTCGTCGAACACTGCAAAACAAGACTTGCAAGAGGATGTGAAACCGGGGTTGGTACGTATGTTGTGCTTAAAGGCGGAATCGCTGTTATCGCGGACGATTTGAGACCCATATATCACAGTGCATTCTTGCCAACATATCATGTAGCTTTGATTAATCCTTGTTCAAATCGCCCCTCTCACGACGAACCAGAAAACTTGGAACTGCATATCAAAGTAAAGAAAGAGGACATTTTTTCCAGATATCAGAAGGCATATGTGGCTCTAATGGATTTGATACCTGCCCTTGCAAGAAATGATGCGAAAAGAATAGGAGATATCTTTTGGCGATTTCAGTTCACTGGAACGAATCTTCTTATGATTCAAAACTATTCGGATGGAGGAAGCGAGATCTATCAAATAATGGCAGAATTACGGAACTCAGGCGTTAACATAGTTGGCCTTAGTTCTTTGGGTCCAACGATCTATGCGATCTCAAAAGATGTCGATCTTCTAACGGAAAACTGTAGAAGAATCGGCGTGGATTTTCTACTTACCCGAATCGATAATGCAGGGATGCTTGAAATAGGCTTTCGCTGAAGCAAATAAAATAATGTCTTCTCTTTCAACGGCTGGCTATTTGATCAAGCGCCTGCTTTCTTTGTCTCCGGCCCTAGTTCACCATCCGTGCGATGCGTGATGCTGAAAAGAATTATAGCCACATTTTTCGTTTAACAGATCTGTAAGGAGACGAAATGGTGGATTTACTGGCGGTTGGAGGCGTAACTCTTGACCACTTGTTTTGGGTAGATAGTATCCCTAAGAGACACTTGGGAGCCGCAATAAGGAGGTATGGTAGATACTTTGGAGGAAGAGCACCGAATGTTGCTGTTGCAGCTGCGAAGCTTGGAATCAGAACCGGCCTTGTTTCGCCGGTGGGTGACGATTTCTCTTCTTCTGGATATGAAGAGCATCTGAGGCAATTAGGTGTTGACCTAAGAGGCACCGTCAGGGTCTCTGGAAAAAGGACAAAGAAAATCTTCATTTTCACTGATACAAGAACAGACCAAATAACCTTTTTCAACTATGGCGTTGACTGCTTTTTCAAAGAGATGAGAGTGCCAACTGAGCTGATTAATCAGAGTAAGATCGTTCACATAACATCCTCGGGGGATTGCCGATTCAACATTCGATGTGCAAAATTCGCTCATGAGAACAAGACTGTGGTTTCTTTTGATCCAGGAAATGATCCATGCGCAAGAATATCGAATTATCTGGAAAAGATGGTGCGACTAAGCACATTCATATTCTTGAATGATGTGGAAGCAATCAACATGATCAAAAAGCTGAAATTGAGATCAATCAATGAGCTGTTAGATCTCGGGATTAATGCCGCAGTAGTAATCAATAAAGAAGACAGATCGAGTTCGATCTATGCAAGAGGTAAACTTGAGGAAATTCCTTCAGCATTGCGAACGGTCAGAGACCCGACGGGGGCAAGTGACGCTTACATTGGTGCGTTTCTTGCAGGATTGACGAAGGGATACAGCCTAAGGTCTGCTGGAATGATAGGATCGATTGAGGCCTCATTTGCCGTTGAAGGCTTTGGGGCGCAAACGAATCTTCCAGATTGGGGCTCACTATGTCAGAGACATCGGGAGATATTTGGAGCGGAACTATCCTGACAAAATCGTAGCATCAAGAGTCAGTGGCACAAGAGCCTTCAGAAGTCTTCTGGACTTCCAATAACCATTACAAATACGGCGGCAACTTCGTTTATTCTCTTTTCAAGATTGAAGGCAAGATTGCCTACGCTTCCACAAATGGTTTTGCAATCTCTGCTTTTGAGATTCGTAATGGTTCACGCATGGGAATAATTTTAGCCTCAAAGGCGAAATATGGTGAAAACATATCCCAAGCGGATTAGTACCTAAAAGGGTTTGGGCTCTATGGACTTGAACCCATTCGGGTTCGGGGACGGGCAGCCCACCACGCTTTGGGTCGTGCGCGCGATTATGACAAACGCTAAAGAGCTTCTTCTGTTGCTGTGAGTGTGTGCTACGAGTTTCATTATCAGCGAAAATATGGGCTGTGGTGCGTTCATATCCATGACTACAACTTTCGAACACTTGTATCATGGCAGTCCCTATCATATTGAAGGTATGGTAGAGCCAAGACAGGGGAAGGACCCTAGTAAAAAGCCTGAAAACAATCTTTTTGGAGTCTATGCAACTGACAACATAGAGATCGCCATATGCAAAGCTATTCTGTCATGCCAAGGGATAAATGGAATAACGTACCTAGATTCAAAAAGAAAGAAACCACCATATGGCATCATATTTTCTGGTTGGCCCAAGGCTGAGCACATATATATTTACAGGTTGCCCGTTGCTACCTTCAAACCAATCTCTGAGAATTCATGGATATCTCCTGTTCCCGTCAGGCCTATAGAAGTTCAAAAAATGAAAGTAAAGGACTGCATTTATGTTGTAAGAAAAGCCACGCTATTGGAAAGAATCTCTCTTTTTTTTGAATATGGTCCAAGAGCAGCACTCAGGTATTTGGGTTTTGATATTGTAGGATAGAATAGTGATGTATACCTTAATAGTGTGCGCTGTAAGGAAAGAAGAATAGCCGGGGGATAAATATCGCTACTAAAAAAGTGGTTAGGACTGATGAAATGGAAACAGATGGAATCACCTTTAGACTCATTTAGCCCTGATAATACATTTAGGTGATATGATGAAGGTAATGCTTGTTGAAGCGAATTTCCCTCGCATGCATGGCTACGAAGTTGTCTTCCCTTTTGGCTATGCCTGCTTGGGAGCAATTCTTCAACGTGAAGGGCATGATGTTGATTACGTATTTCCGACAGCCAGTCATCTAAGTATGCGGGATGTTGTCAACTGCATTTCAAACGCTGACGTAAACTTGATAGGGATTGGGGGTTTACTCCCACACTTGCCCACGGTCATCAGACTTGTGAGAATGATTAAAGCTGTTCGACAGGACATTCCAATTATCCTCGGCGGGCAGATGGTGACATATACCCCAGAGTTGGCTCTCAGAATGACAAGCGCTGATTTTGGCATTGTCGGTGAGGGTGAAATCGCTCTGTTGAAGCTTGTCGATTGCCTAGAAACCAGGAAGGATTACTCAGAGATCCCTGGTTTGGTTTTCAAGCGAGATGGGCGAGTTATCAGCAATGGTATAGGCGAGATTATGCCACTCGAGCAAATCCCTATGCCCAACTGGGATGACTTTCCAATGGACTACTACTTCTTTGCCGGTTCACGCCCACCGATGTTATCAGCGAATACAGGGCCAAACAGGGTCTTCACTTGGATGCTTAGCCGTGGTTGCCCAATGAGATGCAACTTTTGTGCTTCGGGCAGTAAGCCACGATACAAAACCATTACTCAGTCGCTGAGTGAGTTGCAAGAAATCGTTGACCGATTTGACCCCGATTACATAACATTCGTTGACAATCTGTTTACACCAAACAAGAAATACACTATCGACCTTTGTGAGGCCTTCATTGCAAACGGATTTCGCTTCGAGTTTAGCGTCGCCAGCCGCGCAAATCTTGTTGACCATGAGTTACTTCGAGTATTGAGACGGGCAGGCTGCCGAGCAGTTTTCTATGGCCTTGAGTGTGCCAATGACAATATTCTCAGGTTTATTAACAAGGGTATCACCACTGAACAAATGATCAAGGCAATTGAGATGACAAAGGAAGCCGGCATTTATCCAATGGTTTCAATCATGTTCGGACAGCCAGGCGAAACCTTTGACGATTTTTTCAACTCACTAAGGATTGCTCTAATGAGCATCAATCCAAAGAACCCGGTGCCAAACATTGCGAGCGTTATGCCTCTCTTAACGTTTCCAGGAACAGACATCTACAACTACGCCAAGCAACACAGCTACTTCGCGAGCGATTCGGACTATTGGAACAGGTATAAAGGCAGTCATCGGATACACTATGCGAATGATTACACGAAAGAGGCTATAGGGGAGGTTTGGGAAATAGCCAACACTATGCTTCGTTGGAAGTATAATCAAACCATGGCTGACAACCTCTTGAAAAGCTTACGATATCGGAGGTCATCTTACCTTGGCTCTCGGCGCCGTTTGCCAACGAAGGATCGGGAGCATCTACGGAAGTTTTTGGATCGTTGCCTTGACATGCTTGTTGAGCAACAATCGGAGAGAGGAAAGAAACATGCGTCTTCCCTTTAGAGAAATCCTGGCGCACGCACGCGCCCTTTTGGAATGAAGTGTGAGGCTTTAGATTGGTATGACTTGGAGACCATGCTTCACCTTCATTGCTGGATTGAGTGCTCTGGGGGAGGCGAAGAACATATGGCGATCTATGACACGAACATTGAGCTGCCGACGCGCGCTGATAAATGAGTGAATTGAACGATCGTCGGTTCCTTGCTTCTTTATGGTATTGGACACAGATCGTCGAATCCGAATTCCTTGGCGTAGCTTCTCCAAATCCCGTCGCAGTTGGAGTCAAAGCTACACTTGGAGCAATTTTCTCCCTTTGCAGAGTCTGTATCTAACTGGATACCATGGGGAACGGACGAATCAAAGTAAAAGTCTGCGTCCTTGTCTGATCTATATCTGTCTTTGTTACAGAGAATCGCATATTTTTGATCCTTCAATATGCAAAGCGGAATATAGTACAAGCAAACATCAAGCCCCCCGGCTACCGCAATGTCGATGCTTTGACGAAGGACAGAGGTGCATCTTGAAAGTCTAGGAACGACGGCGTGCATGGAAGAGAACACTGCATCTGATACGTACATAGAGCTGAGCAGAAAATAATCGATCTGTGGGAATCTCTTGACAACCATCCTAACTATATCAGGCAAGTGACTCATATTCACCATGGACACCAAGGTTTTCAACTCTATCTCTAGTGGATGTCCGTTTTGCTCTCTTATTGAGAACAGGTTATTGATTCCCCTCATTGTATCTGCGAAGCTACCTTTGTGACGTGTCAGAAGATCGTGAGTCTTCGCGATATGGCTGTAAATCGGGACTGCAATGCGATTGACCCCCGTTTCGACGATTAAATAGGCAAAGTCCTTTTCTGAGAGCTGCAGACCATTTGAAAAAAGATACACGATCGCTCCTCGGTTTGAAGCATCCTCCAGAATCGAGATTATTTCGGGATGGACTGTTGGCTCACCGCCATTTACAACTACGACGTCACCTACACCTACATTCAGCCTATCCAAAGCTTCTGAAATCTGAGAAGCTTTCAATTCCTTGCGGTTTGCTCTGCTTAATTTGGATCCAGCTGCACAGAATACGCAGTCGTTGTTACATTCATAGTTGATGTTGAAGTATAGAAGTCTATCCTGTTTTTTTGGCAGATGTGATCCTCTCATACAATGCAATTTTATCCAAGACTCATTAGCCTAATGAACGAATACCATTCTGATTTCTCTCTCGCGCGTATGCGTGTCAAGGTAGTCAACACTTGTAGTCTGTCGGATCTGGCAACTTTGCCTCCTTGAATGCCCTTTTCCGTGCAAGACATTCAGCACATTCGCCGCAATGCTTCCTGACATCTACCCCACAACTCCAAGTATCAACATAGGGAACACCAATGCTGGATCCGACTCGCACTATTGATGACTTATCTTTTTGAAGGAATGGCGTCAATATGTTAACTCTGTGGCCAGTCGATATGCTTGCCAACTTCTCAATGGTCTCAACAAAACCATTGCCAAGACCTGAATGTGCTCGCGCGTCATCGGCGTTGATGCCAACACCAATCGAATCAAAACCGCGTGTCAAAGCAAGCACCATTGCCATTGCGTACATGCAAGTCACGTTTGCAAATAACCTGTTCTCGTTTTCACGAACGAATGGGTTGTGGTTTGGAATGGTATTCCCTAGTGAGTCACTTGGGAGTGGCGTTTCTATCACATGTATAGCGATATCCAGTTTCCGTGCAATGGTCAAAGCGCACATTCTCTCACCATTAACTTGCCTCTGTCTGTAGTCAAAGTAGAGTGCTTCGATGGCGTATCCTTGGTTTTTCAGCCAAAATGCAAGAGTTGACGAGTCTACCCCGCCTGAAAGAAGTACGATGCACTTCTTATCGATGTCCAATTTGTTGTGCACCTGAAGGAAATATGAACAATTTCATTCTTGTTTGTCCGGGTGCATCATGGTATCCTGCGATCCGGAGATATTTGCTTCCAACCGTTTGATTTGCCAGTCATACTGGTGTCTTCCGCTCCGCATGTTCTGAACAATCTCAAAAACAACATTGTCTTCCTTCTTTCTCACATAGGAGTACAGCATCTTGGTTGCCTTGCATTCGGATTCAGCTGTTAAGCTGTCTATTGTTCTGAAACCAGTGCAGCCGAAGTTGCATATCCTAATGGCGTCGCACAGAGAACATTTTTCGTCGTATTTATCGTTTGCGTGGAATTTGCGAATTGCGTCAATGTAAGTATCTTCATCGACTTCATCAACATTCCCTAGACGGAATTGAGTCGTCATGTCAGAACACCCGCATGGATATATATCGCCTTTTACATCGCATATTGCCAAGGTTATCCCGCCACCACAGAACGGATGATTGCACATAAGAACTTCTGTGTATTCCTTTAGTCCATGAGGGTAAACATATTTGACTAGCCTTTCCGCCATGTTACTGTCGATAATCTTTTTTCCTTTCGTATTTTCAAGATAATCGTAGATTTGCTTGTATGCCAAGAACAGTTCGTCCGCATTTAGAGGAGCAAGGTTGCGACCTCTGCCTATGCGATACACAATGTTGAACTTCACCCAGAAAATCTCTTCAGCTTCAAAGAACTTCAAGATCTGAGTTATTTTGTCGTAGTTGTGTTTGTTGATAGTGCAAATGACGCCCCCGAAACATCCAATGGCTTTCAATTTGGGAATATTCCCCAACACAACGCCGCTTTTCTCTCTTGTGATATCGCTAAGATGCGGGGGGCCATCTAGGCTCGTCCCCGTCACTATGTGGTATTTTCTCATCAGGTCGATTTTTCTATCATCCAAAATCGTAAGGTTGCTTTGCATATAGAAATGCAACTTTTGGTTGTCCGTTCTGACATGTTCTTTGGCATATTCGATGACATTACAGTACCATTCCTCGCTCTGCAGCAAAGCTTCTCCTCCGTAGAAATAGAGGCCGATGTCTTCCGCACATGTACTCCCTAGAACAAGGTCAATAAACTTATGGGCAGTCTGCAAAGGCATGAACGGATTAGTCTGAGTATCCCCTTTGTCTGCTGAGCAGTAAACACAGTTGATGTTACAGACCCTGGTGACTTCGAAATGAAGATTCTTTATGTTTCGGAAAACCTTCATTCTGGGTTCACACGTGTGCTAGCAGTTACACCGATTTGCTGTATACCTCATATTGGTCATGGTTGCTCCAGTTAGTTTCCAGCAGTCTATCCGGATGGTCCCGCGAAAACCACTCTGAAATCAAGTCATCAGCCTTAGGCAAACATTTGGCGCGCGCGTTCAAACCTCTTTTGGATCTCATATTCGTAACATTATGTTAGGCCGCTTATATCTGTTTTTCGTTCATATCAATCGGTCAGATCGATCGATCGGATTCTGTTAGTGTCGACTGTTGATGGCAGGAACAGCTCTGGCAGTTGCAGCTTACAAGAAAAGTGTCGATCGGCGTTTCATTGCGTCCGTAGCTAGAATTGAGAGACGGTTCGGGCAATCTTGGTGACAGGCACTCCAGTCTTAATCATGGTTGGTTGATTCTGATCACTTTGGCAGCGCGCGCTACTCGATATGGTTTTTGTACTGCGCGCGCTACAGATTCAATGATTCTGGTCTTTTGAGTTCTTATTTCTTGTGCCATCTCCCACTGTGGGAAATCAATTTGACACCGAGTCTGCACTGCGTTTTCTTCTGAAGATCGAGACTGCTAGCATCGTCACAGCGTGCGCGTCAACTTCGGCGAAACCAGGCAAACTCTCGATTCATCTTTTTTCAAATAGCCGGTTTTGAACCCATTTGGGTTTGGGAACGGGCAGATTTAACAGTGTTTTTTACCGGTAAAGTCGGGTGGGGGTCCCACCCCCCGCACTATATTCGCTAGGTTAAATTCGCTCAAATTTCGCTCATTTCCAGCGTAGGATGACATAAAATCGGCTTCGAATTGCAGGCGACTTTTGATTTTGCTTGAGCGTTTAAAACTGCCAACTTTCGAAAACGGGGAAACACTAATTCAATGCCTACGAATGGCTGTTAGCGGGAGCAATAGGTTGAGGCACACTCAGGTTTGTCAGATTCAAGGTAGATATCCATAAACAAGTCAGCATCAATTTGGTTTAACGCGTGCTAGATATCTTGGCTATAATTCAAGAAAGTACCAGTTCCTGACAAAAGCTTCAATTAGTTCTACTGTCAAAATAGCGATGTCTGAAGGCGACTTGATTTCTTCTTTTTCATGAGACATAGGCACTCTTACCTGAAGCATTGTGCTTATCAGATGGCCCACTACGCTATTCTCTTTAAAAATATTAAGTCTTATACAGCCTTCCTTTAGTGTTCCCAGAGACGTTCTATCGTATGGTTCCAGTTTAAGATTGGGCCAGACATCTTCAAGGGATCCCTTAAACTTGGATTCAAGTTTCTCTCTAAGAAGGGCTTCAAGCAACTTGGTTGATTTGTTAGTCACACCGTCATAATCCTCCTCTTTTAATGCTGACTTAATCTCCGCAATCCTTTTGTCGATCTCTGGCGGGATTTTTGCTGACAGGACACTGGGAGGAAGGTTTATTGCATCGACTCCAAGAGACGTAAGTAGTATCTTTCTTGGAGGTTGTAGTGTTAGAAAACCAAGTGTTCTTAATCTAGCCAAACGTGACAGCAACATGTCTAGTGAGTTGAACTTTAGAACTTCAGGGATAAACTTGGCATAGTCGCCTCCTTTTGTCTTTACTGCTTTCAGAATCTCTACATCTATGCTGTCCACACCTTTCTCAGTCGTCACCAATTCGGGTATTTTTGTTTTTGAGGTAGAAATAATGAAATCAGTAATAACATGGGCATCTTCATCCCATGAATACGGAGTCTCTTGAGAAAGATGCTTTTCTACATCTTCGATAGACGGTTTTCTTCGCGCTCTACGAGAATCGATCTTAAAGCCTCTGACATGATAAAGCCATACTGTGGCAATCTCGGCATCTTCTTTGAGTTGAATAGTTGTAGTACTATCAGCTAGTTCCGTAATACCAACCTCTATTGTTTTGTAATAGCTCGACCTTTCATCAAGACCCTCTGTGTTATACTTGATTCTGACATCTTTAGCGCTAACTAGGTTGAAGCCAGTTTCAACGAAAAGTTCTCGACCGAATAGCTCAGCTCTCTTGATTTTGGCATAGTACAATGGTGCGACTATATGTATTGCATTTCTGAGACTGCTATCGCTTCTTACAGATAGACCCGTGTAGTATCTAATGGCATCTTCGGTGGCGCTGAACGGAAGGCCTTCCGACTCAAGTTCTAGATTTCTGCTATCAGGTAGGCCAAAGTCTTCCTTTCCTGTTATGCGCCAAAGGTTGACAGCCCAATCGATGTCATATGATCTTTTGGATTGGTCACTGTCAAGAAAATCTTTTTGAGGAAGATTGAATGGACCATACGCTTGATATCCATCCAACTCAAGTACCTGATTGCTAACAAGACGCTCATAGATTTCTTTAAACTGATCTATGGTAATAGTAGCTGACAAAATGACGAAGTTGTCCTTTTCCAGTTGTTTCTCCCAAGATTTTAGATTGCCTGAGTGTAGCATTTTGATAAGAGTGACAAAGTTATACCATTTTCCCTCTCTTCTTTTTGCTAGGACACTTTTGAACTCGATGAGTCTATAAAGTTCTTTGCGTCTTTCAACTTCATTTAAGGCATCATTCCAGAGCGGTTTCTGTTCTTCTGAAGACATGGTTACCCATCAAAAGTATAATAACAAATACCAAGAAAAAGGTTTGTTTCTTATCTTGATTGATTTTATAGAGGCTTCGAAATCGAAAAATACTCTCAGGCAATTGTCGATCAACATCATTACAACACAGACTTGTAACAAATCGAGATACGCGCGCTAAGATGCCAGCGAAACGCAGTTTCAAGCTTAAGTCATAAACTCTCTAACTGTGTTTTGATAGCTACTTATTTTGAGTAGATACAAGTTGGGCTATCGGAAAGCCTATCAAATAGGAAATTGCCAAAAACCAATTATCTATAATTTGCAGTCCCCCAAAAGCGAACGAATGTTACTCTTTTTTCTTGCAGGGTCAAAAATAGAAAAACATATTTCTCTATTAATTCAAACTAGCACGAACATTATGATTGAAGTCTATTCGAACCTTTTTGTCGGCGATGACCGTAGTTGCTTTTACAGTGAAAAAAGTGAGTGGGCGGTGGTTCATGCATGCAAGATGCCTTGTCACCAGAAAGCAGTAGGTTATACAGGCAGTTTATCGCCAAACCATCCGTACTATTTGATTTACGAAAAACCTAATCACCTATTTCTCAACATGATCGACCCTCCACGCCCCATGTTTCCATCACAACTCTTTACTAAATCTCTCGATTTCATCGATAATCACATTAAGGAGCGGAAAGTGTTAGTGCACTGCAACAACGGTTTATCACGTGCTCCTTCTATAGTATTGCTATTCCTAGCAAAGAGAATTGAGAGAATAAACAATGGCAGTTTTAAGCAAGCGGCCATAGATTTCAAGAAATTATACCCATATTATCAACCGGGCAGGGGAATAGTTGCTTATTTAAGTCAAAATTGGAAAGTCTTTGACAACAAAAATGTCTAAGCAAACATGATTATACGGTCCTTGACAGTTTTAAACGTAAGTATAAACCTAACCCCCCGCACTAGAATTCGCGACTGACGTTTATATTCTCGGTTTTCAGTGTTTTTTTGAAAACTTACTTATCTATTGTTAGGATGGGGCAACTTGTCTTGGGCATCCAAGTATACATCTGCATGGTTTTTTCACAAGTTATAAGTACGAGTTAACTCACTTTAGCAGGATGTGAATAGAGAGATTAGCAAGTTTGAGGCGATATACAAAAGATATCGCGCGCGAAGAGACCCTTGACCCTGAAGATTGGGAAAAGATGAGAGCTCTCGGTCACCGAATGCTTGATGATATGTTCACATACCTGCAGAATATCAGATCGGAACCATCAGGTCCTCCAACCCAGAAAGCCATTGAAGAGATTTGTGTTCCTTTGACACAGGAAGGCGAAGGGGAAGAGAAGGTTTACCAAGTATTTCGACAAAACATTCTTCCCTACACATTTCCAATCATGCGGCCAAGGTGTTGGGAGGGAGTTGGCGGGACAGGCTCCTCCTATGCAAGACTTGTCCCAGAACATGTCCACCCAGATTTAGATGAGGAAAGGCTGATGGTTAAGGTTGAACTTTGTCAAGAGTCAACAAATTCGAGGGGGGTGAGAAATGATGAGAAATAAGTTGCTCATGGTTTCGTTGATTGCGGTCCTTCTTTTCGGAGCTTTGAATGTGGTGCCAGCCCTGGCTCAAGGACCCTTCGATAAGGAGTGTCCAACATGTCACGGGACGGAACAGGTAGCCTGCACCAACTGTCAGGGCAGCGGCAAAATAACGACAACCCAGACATGTCAGACCTGCCAGGGAACCGGGAAGGTGGAGCCCACAATCACACTCAAAAGCATGAATGGTTGGGGAACCTTGGTTGGCCTCGACTGGGTTGCTAGAGTTCAGGGAGTCTTCCACAACGAGGAGTCTGAAGGAACCTATGGAGTAGCAACCTCCGAAGTGTACACAGTAACCGAAACATATTACCATTCTTCTCCAAGAACATATTTTCCACCACACGAAGACGTAACCATAACAATTGATACACCAGAAATCGGATTGTTAACAGACTGGACGTACACCATTTACCTGTCTCAAGTGGACAAGATCACCTGCCCAGATTGCCATGGAACCGGAGCCGTGTCCGCGATATCAAACTGTCCAGAATGTGGTGGAACTGGATGGGTAACTTGCCCGACATGTGGCGGCTCAGGATACGTGACTAACCCCGTGGCGGTTGGAGGAGCCATTGCTGGCGTGGTCGCTGTGGTCGCGGTGGCCATAGCTGCAGCTGTCATAGTGAAGAGAAGAAAGCCCAAGGCTACAAAAGAGAAAACGTAGGCTATGAAAGTGAGGGGAGTATCTTATAATGGAGCTAAATTCAAGGGAGACATTCAAAGTTTTGATATGGAGGAACTAATAGAGGCTTCTGTACAAGTTCCAACCGAAGTCCAGGAAAGAATAAATGGGTTAGTAGTCTTGCTATATCTATCTGCGAAGTTTAGAGAAACCCAATCATTAAGGAAGGGTAGGAGAGCGGCTTCTATGTGTCTTGCTTTATTACGACGAAATGCATATTCTTATCTTCTTGGAGCTCACGGGGAGTATCGTAGCGTTGATGATTGCTTTGCTTATGCTACGAGCAAGATATATGGAGTTCTGAGAAATTATCTCACAAAAAATCTGACTCGTCTGAAAGCAGCTTTCCATGATGAACTAGAGGATCTCAAGACAAAAAGATTAGTAAAGAAAAGAGTATCAAATTACCGTGTTGAAGGACTACGCACGCCTGAAAATTGGCTGAGGAAAGACCCATAATTATGGAAACTTGTCCCTTATTGCGCGCACTAGGCAGTTTAATCGAAGGTTAGGCTTTAAAAAAGGAGGAAAACGCGCTTGAGCGTTGGTAGCCCGGGAGAGGTTCGAACTCTCGCCAAGCATAAATAGAACGCGCTTTTACTGGTAAATTGGGGTTCGAATCCCTTCCCCGGCGCTAAAAATGGTGCGCTTATTGAAAGTGTCGTAGACCAATTGTGTGAGATATATGCTACAATTAGGTTTGAAGAGATAATTTGTAAAATGCATCAGAAAGACCTACCAGTCTTAAGAGAATGTAAGTGCACTATATGCGAGCGTTCTTGTTAGACCAAAAGCTTTAGCTTTAGCGCATAAGGTTTGCTCTTGCTAATACCTTTATAGGCACTCTTTTTTCCGGCACTCTAACAATTTTTATTCTTACTTTGTTCAGAGTTTCTTCCGCTATCTTTTTTGCCGCTTTTCTTGTTTGATGCTCTCCTTTCAGTTCAATCCATGGCAGAGTTTCATCAATTTTTATCCATACCGTATACAAGCTTTTCACCATTGTTAGGAATTGAAGAAATGGTTTGAGTTTGAGTAATTAAAACAGTTATGAATTTTGAATATGAATTTTCGTTAAGCCTTCTGCTCTGGAACCTATTTAACGAGTTATGTACTTCTTAGGGGCATAGGTTTCTTTTCTGCTGTTAATTAGTTAGGATACTTATTTTGGATTCATTAACACTATAAACTCGGAATCCGATTCTATGATAGGGGGTTACTAATCATGAAAAAGAAAGAAATAGCAATGGAAAATCAGAGTTACACATGTCCAAACCCATCATGCGGAAAAGTTTTCACTAATCCCATAAAAGCTGAAAATTTACACTCTAAAAACGCGGAAGTTTACGATGCATGCCCCTTTTGCTTGACAGAAATAACCGTGGAAAGTTCTGCAACCATCGAAGAGAAGAAAAACCTAGAAATAAGAAAAACAGAAAGTGAGCAGGCAAACGCGTATTCTAAAAAGGAAACGATGGCTGAATCTCCTTCTAAAGTACAGAAGTGCACACATCAGTTTGGGTACCTGAGTAAACGTTCAGCAAAGGAAAAAATACCTGAAGAATGTATGATGTGCGAAAACATAGTGCAATGTATGCTTAAGAACGTAACTGGTTAAGTTGGTTGCTTATGATACGCACGTGCTCTTTTAAACCTTCGACTACCCTCTTAAAAAGCAGGTAGGAGACAACATAGTTGTCAGCAACCTTACAGAGAAGAACTCCTGGCGCAATTACTTCAGCTACTCCTCAAACAAAAACGTTAAACGCCGAAACAGTAACGACCATTGCTACGGGTTTCCTTAAGAGAATTGGACATAAGGGAGGCTTAAAACCAAAGAGGGTTTCATTGGAAGAAGGAATCTATACCGTTGAAGTAGAAATGAAAAAACTTACAGCAATTGTTCGGGTTGACGCAGAAACCCATGAAATTAAGGAATACGAAATCCAAGCCAAAGGTGAAGAAGCACCTTTTATTTCGATTTCCCCAAAGATTATCATGGTAATATTTGGTGTTTCCGCAGCTGCCTATATCCTGTTGTATTTTGTGTTTAAAATGTTCGGATTGTAAAGTTTATTTAATTTAAACTTCATAAACGCTATATAAATTTTGAAGACATATGCACCTTACAAGAAGTTAGAAGTTATACTTCGTAAATATTCAAATAATGGAAGCTTATGTAAATAGTAATGCATGTAACTTAGCTGAAAATGTTATTATTTTGCCAAGAACTGTTGGCGTAATTCACTTGTATTGCACATATAGGAAGGGTGAAACTTGCACAATGTGAAGATTACCTCATCCACCAGATCCTCTTTACTTTTCGACATAAATTGTGAATAAAAATAGGTTTTTGCCAGAAGAAACTCTGGAACTTTTTGCTATTTTTCGCTTTTCTTTTTGCGTTCGGTTTTTTTCTCTTCTTCGGCTTCCGTGACAGCTTCTTCTGCTGGTTTTTCTTCCATTTTCTCTTCTATTTCGCTTGTGATCTCTTCTATGGGTTTAGGCGGTGGTGTCGTAGCCATGGTCCACCCTATCCATGCGCCTATGGCCATTATTGCGATGAACGCTAGGAATACTGGAATTGCTATAAGCCAGAATTGAGGGTTCCATTCGAGTGGATTCGCTCCAGGCCAGAAGAATAATCCGACAGTATATAGTACGCCTATTATTAAGCAGACTGCAAATATAATTCCGCCGATTGTTTGGTCTTTACTAACCATTTATGCTTCACCACATGTAACCCATGTTTACTCCCTTTGACTTTAAAAAGTTTATCATGGCTCTTGACTTGCATTTATATTGTTCCCATTTCCCATGTTGCTAAATACTTTTTCTGCTCCTCTGTTAGTTCGTCTATTTTTATTTTCATTGCGTTAAGTTTTAGCCTTGACACGGTTTCATCTATTTCTTTAGGCACAGTGTAAACTTTCGGTGGCTTTTTTTCGTTTTTACTTATATATTCTACACAGAGGGCTTGGTTTGCAAATGACATGTCCATAACCTCTGCAGGATGCCCTTCTGCTGATGCCAGATTTACAAGTCTGCCTTCAGCCAAAAGGTATAGCTTTCTTCCATCCGTAAGTTTGTATTCATCTAGGTTTAGTCTGATGTTTCTTTTTGAAGTTGCGAGTTCTTCTAAGTCTTTTATGTTTATCTCCACGTTGAAGTGGCCACTGTTAGCTAGTATTGCGCCATCCTTCATTTTTTGCATATGCTCTTTTCTTATGACACTTATGTCGCCTGTTGTTGTTACGAATATATCGCCTAGTGCTGCTGCTTCGGCGATTGGCATTACGCGGAACCCGTTCATCGCCGCTTCAAGAGCCTTAAGCGGGTTCACCTCCGTAATTATCACGTTGGCTCCCATTCCATGCGCTCTCATGGCTATTCCTCTTCCACACCATCCGTAACCGCAGACCACGAAGTTTTTACCTGATAAAAGAATGTTTGTGGCTCTTAGGATTCCATCTATTGTGCTTTGTCCTGTTCCATAGCGGTTATCAAACAAGTATTTCGTGTAGGCGTCGTTCACTGCTATTATTGCGTATTTGAGTGCACCGTTTTTTTCCATGGCGCGAAGCCTTAAGACACCTGTTGTTGTTTCTTCTGTTCCACCCTTAATGTTTGATAATGCTTCTGTTCTTTTGCTGTGGATTGCTCCAACAAGGTCTGCTCCATCATCAAGTGTTGTTACGGGGTTATGATCTATTACCCTTTCAACGCACTGGTAATATTCTTCTGTTGTTTGTCCTCTCCATGCAAAAACACATACTCCTCTTTCTGCTAGAGCAGCTGCCACGTCGTCTTGTGTAGAAAGTGGATTGGATCCACATAATGTCACTTTAGCTCCGCCAGCGAGGAAAGCCTCGACAAGAACAGCCGTTTCTTTTGTTACGTGCAAGCACGCGCCTAGGGTTAGGCCTTTAAGAGGTTTTTCTTTGCTGAATCTTTTTTTGATTTGGTTTAGAACTGGCATGTGTTCTGAAGCCCATTCTATTTGTAAATTACCCTTAGGGGCTAGTGAATTATCTTTAACTTTGAAGTCTTCCATTTCAAATTTCCTTCCTTTATGCTCATTTAAAACCAAACTATTTAACGTTGGTGTTTAGCTTGCTGAGAAGGTTGTTCTTCGATTTTTCAACCATGTCCATAACTTTTTTGATGTTTAGTGTTGTCAATTTTCTGTTTTCCAAAACTATCCTGCCGTTTATTATTACTGTTTCAACATCAGAGGCCCTTGCTGCATAAACTAAATGGCTTGCTTCATTGTATACTGGGCAGAGATGCGGTTTCTTAAGGCTGATGATGGATAAATCTGCTTTTTTTCCAACCTCTATTGAGCCTATTTCATTCTCCCACAACAATGCTTTTGCACCCTCTATGGTTGCCATCTCAAAAACCTTTTCTGCAGGCATTATTGTTGGGTTTTTGTTTATCCCTTTATGCAGAATAGCTGCGGTTTTCATAACCTCGAACATGTCTGCCGTGTTGTTTGAGCATGGGCTGTCTGTTCCCAGCGAGACTGTTATGCCTTTTCTTAGCATTTTTGGAACAGGACTTATGCCTAAAGCAAGTTTAAGATTTGAGATTGGATTATGTGAAACCTTCACGTTCCTTTTATTCATGATTGCCATGTCTTTGCCTGTTAACGCCACGCAATGCGCTGCGATTAATCGCTCATCTAAAACTCCTAGTGAATCTAGATACTCCAGCACTCCGCCTTTTAGCTGAATGTCGAAGGCCTTTCGGATTTTTTCCTGTTCATCAGTTGTTTCAGCGATATGCGTATGCCAGATTATCGGTGCTTTTTCTGAGCCATATTTCTGATTCAGTTCTTCTCTCTTTTCCTTTAGTTCTTTCATGTATTCTGGATCAACAGTGTATGGCGCATGGGGGTCTACGCTGATGCGGATCAGCCCATCGGCTTTGTTGTGCCAGTTTTTAGCTAAGTCCTCTAATGCCTTTACATCTTCCTTTTTTCTCCATGAAAAGCAGACGTGACCGATTATTCCTCTTAAGCCAGCGTCTGCGAATGCTTTTGCCTCGTTTTCTTCTGGCGTATAATGGTACATTGTGTTGACGGCTGTTGTTCCACCCATTATGGATTCTATGGCTGTTAGTAGGGCTCCAGTGTAAATATCATGTGGTGACATGTGTTTTTCTATGGGCCATATCCATTTCTCAAGCCATTCTTGGAGTTGCAGGTCGTCTGCGTATCCTCTTAGCAAACTCATTGCGGCGTGCTGGTGAGTGTTTATGAAGCCTGGCGTGACAACCTTGCCTTTTGCATCTATTTTTTCATAACCTTTTCCGTATTTTCTTTTTAGTTTTTGGGTCTTTCCAACTTCGACTATTGTTTTGTTTTCTATGGCAATGGCGCCTTGGCGAATTATTTTTTTGTTGTGCATTGTCAAGATGGTTCCGTTGTGGATCAATATGTTCATTTTTGAGCACTTCTTTTGACTGTTGTTTGTTTGCATAGCTATATTTTTAACTTATAACTGAGACTTTTCACTTTGGGTGGAGTTTCGTGGTGGAGTTGAAAGTTGAGCGACTGGAAGAGTATCTTTCAAATGTCTATAAAGCATCAGTGAAAGTTCTTCGCGTTGTTCCTTTGGGCGGTGAGGGCTTAGTGGACTTGAAAGGTTTTGGTTATGGTGTGCCATATTTTATTGAGCTTAGTGTTGGCGGCGAGATTAAGCATGTTGTTTTGGCGACTATGCGTCCTGAAGGCTTTGGTCATGACTACTTTTCTGATAGGGCTGCTGTTTTGCTTTGGCAACACTCTGCCTTTAATAATTTGCCTAGGCATGTGCGCTCAGTTGATGTAGGTGCCTTTACAAAGGATGGCGAAACTTTGCAGTCCGTAGGTGATTGCTGTGAATTTTTTATTGTAACTGAATTTGTTAGCGATGGTGTACTTTACCATTCTGATTTGGATCGCATCAAAGAAACTTGTAATTTAACAAATTTGGATGAAGAACGCTGTGTGGCTTTGTCCGATTATCTGGCGGAGATTCATTCAGTCAAGAAAGATGCACCGGGGCTTTATATTAGGCGTATCCGCGACTTGGTCGGGCATGGTGAAGGCATTTTTGGGTTAACCGACAGCTACCCAAGCGGTTTAGGCTACGTTGATGAAAAGTTTTTTGTTGGCTTTGAGAAAATGTGCGTGGAATGGCGGTGGAGCCTTAAACGTAAAGCAAACAGGCTTTCGCGAGTGCATGGGGATTTTCACCCTTGGAATGTTATGTTTAAACGAGGACTAGACTTCATAGTTTTAGACCGCAGCAGAGGTGAATGGGGGGAACCCGCTGATGATGTAAGCGCTATGACGATAAATTACATGTTCTATTCTTTGCAGGCTTTCGGGAGAATGGATGGTCCTTTTGAAAGGTTGTTTTTACTTTTCTGGCGAAACTATTTGGATAGGAGTGGTGATGAAGAGATTTTGAGAGTTGTGCAACCTTTTTATGCTTGGCGAAGTCTTGTTTTGGCTTCGCCTTTGTGGTATCCGAATTTGTCAGTGGATGTGCGTCGAAAGATTTTCCGTTTCGCTATTAAGGTGCTTAAAGCCAAGGAGTTTAATTTTGAAGATGTTGAGTCTTATCTTAGCTAACGAATGAAACAGTCAAGTCTGCCATGGAATGCGTATATCAGCGTATACCACGCCGCGCTTGGCTCTTTCCTCTTGTTCTTTTATCCATTTTTCTAAGCCGATTTTCTGTAGACGCCTTCCGTCTTGGATTAGTGTCGGGTAGTGTTCTACTAGGGATTGGATAAGTGAGCACGGGTATCCTTTGCATTGTGGACAGACTGTCACATTTTTTTGTTCGGCGCATTGGCGGATTTTGCAGTCAGGAGGTCCACCTCTACCTGTTCTACATGTGCAGTCAAATGTTGCTAGTTCTTGTAGAAACTGCCAGAACGGTGGAAACGTCTCCTTCATTTCTGGCACATATTGATAGAAATCGTCAAAGCCTTCTTCATGTAGACTTTTTTGTAGCTGGCTTGCCTGTTGGGGAATGCGGCTTCTTTGGGCGCATAAACCACAGTATAGGCCACAATATGTTACATAGCGAATTTGGTTTTGGTTTGACATGGTTTAAGCACCAAGTAGTAGGCTAAAGGGATAAATAGGTTTTAGATAAACCTTGTTTTGTGGTGTTCGTGTTTGGATGTTGCATTTGTTGAGGATTTGAAGAGGAAGCTTAGGGAGATGGGCTATTCTGAGCGGGTTGTTGAGGAAATTTTGAAATGGTATAGGCAAAATATTTCCTAAGTAGATGAGTATGGCGAAAGGCGTCTATGTCTTAGTCATTTCTGTTGGTAAGGATATTAGTGTTAATGTTGGTGCTTTGGGCACTGTTAGTTTTGAGAAGGGCTTGTATGCTTATGTCGGTTCTGCCCAAAAAAGCCTAGAAAAACGTATTGAACGGCATCTTGGAAGGACTAAGCGGAAGTTTTGGCACATAGACTACTTACTTGATGATGATACTGTAGATGTTTTGAAGGTGTTCTATAAAAATGCGGGGAAGTCGGAAGAGTGCAAAGTTGCGAATAAAATAGGCGAAAGAGGTGTTCCAACAAAAGGCTTTGGTTCTTCAGACTGTAAATGTCAAAGCCACCTTTTCAAAGTAGAAGACTATCAATTTTTAAGAGAATTTATGCTTGAAACATTATTGATATAGTAAGAAGATGCGTTATGATCCAAAATGGCTGGCGTGTTTGGGTTAAAAACAAACGGTGTTTCTTGCCGCAAAGGTTTAATTTTGCTTTGCCTCAACTCAATTGCAAGGGGCGTCAGTTGAGGGAACCTTTTGCCGAGTTTGTAAAAACTGAGTTAAAGCCTAGGACTCTACTAATTACATGTGGGCTTCCAGGAACTTGGAAGACAGAGATGTCAGAGGAAATCTCAAAAATCAAGGGATACCATATGCTTCGAACTGATTTGATTCGGTTGGAGGTTCTCAAGGGTCAAGATGTTTTTGACGAAAAAGTTGCGTCAGATATGAGCAAACGGGTTTCTGTCTACGATGAAATGTTTCGCCGGGCAGAGAATCTTGCACAGAATGGTGAAGGTGTAATATTGGATGCTACCTTTGTCACTCAAGAACTGCGAAGGCGTGCTGCTGCGATTGCTGCAAAGCACAATATGACTTTTGTTATACTTCAAACTCACTGCTCTGAGGAAGTGTCCATTGGAAGGATTTTGAGAAGAACTAAAGAGGATTATGAATCGAACGCCCTAACTAAGGAGGCCTATCTTAACAACAAGAAAAAGTTTGAACCTGTTAACTTAGATGATTTGAAAACGAGTTATCCACAACTCGAAATACTGCACTTGACAGTCGATACAGAGTATGATCGTCCTGAGGATTGGTACATAATCGGGATGGAAAAAAGATAATTGGACCTCGTTTCATTATGATAATAGATTTGCATATCCATTCAAATTGCTCTGACGGAAAATTGGCTGTTGAAGAAATTGTTAAGGAAGCTAAGGTCAGAAACATTGGGTTAATGTCGATTACGGATCACGACTCGATTGGCTGTCAGGAGAAAGCCATAGATTTAGCAAAGAAAAATGGGATCCGTTATATTTCTGGAGTTGAATTGAATGTGGCCTTCTCTCACCCCAGATATCAAGAGGACAAATCAATATCGCTAGATTTCTTGGGATATCAATATGACATAAACAATAGCGAGTTAAAGAGTAAGCTTTACCAAATGGCGGAATATCGAGAGGAAAGAGCTGCCAAAATCTTGGATAATATTAATGTAGAGTTTGAAAGAGAAGGGATTGAGAAGTTAACGAGGAACGATTTTAAGGAGATTCAAGATTCCGTTGACGGAGTGCTTGGGCGGCCACACATAGCGGATTATCTGGTGGGAAAGGGGATTGTTAGAACCAGACAAGAGGCTTTTGATAAGTATCTTGTGAGATGTGATGTTCCCAAGTATCCTCTTTACATTGAAGAGGCGTCGAGACTGGTGAGAAGTGCTGGAGGAAAACTTGTTTTTGCTCATCCTAACGATCCTCATGGAACCTCCCTTGTGAATCTGACTAAATCGCTGCCTGAACAGACAGAGATAATCGAAGAATCATTTTTAAGATATATTGATGGTGTAGAGTGTTGGCACTCTAGAAACGACTCGCTAACAACGAATCATTATGTAAAGTTTGCAAAAAAACATGGACTAATCATGACTGGGGGAAGCGATTGCCACCAGAAGCCGATCATCATGGGAACAGTGAAGGTTCCCGAATATGTAGCTGAACAGTTTAACTTCAAGTAACTTCTCTAAAGAATTTTTGCGTAGGTGGAGGCTAGTTTGAAATATGCCTTCGCTTCTTTTATTGCCACACTCTTTTCCTCACTAGTTACGCTGGGGTCTTCAAGTTTGAAACTGACAACTTTTCCTCGCACGTAGGCTCTGTAGCATTTGTAGAAAGGGAGAAGTTTCGTCAACTCTTGGTCTCCAGAGTATTTGACATATCTTTCAACGAAGAATTTGGATAGGTCGGTTCGCCCTTTGAAGTCTAAGTCCATGGCTAAGAAGGCGATGTCAGAAGCAACGTCAGAATACCTAAATCTTTCATTGAATTCTATCGCATCGAAAATGTAGATTCTGTCTGTAACAAAGATGTTACCCGAGTGAATGTCTCCGTGACAATCTCTAACTCTGCCCTCGGCTATTCTCTTCTCAAAAAGGGACACGTTTCTCTTCATGAAGTCGTCGATTCTTTCACGGATAAATTTGAAATCCTCAGTGGATATTGTTTTGCCGACAAACTCCTTTGTCTGGTCGAAATTCTCTTTCCAATTGGTTTCTATAATCGCCAATGAGCCGAACTTGCTTATCCTCTTATTCGTTTCTGCCTTTGAATGGAATTCCGCGATGATCTTTGCTATTCTGTCAATGAGCTTACTATCCACTTTGTTCTCTTCGAGGAGCTTGTTCATCATCCTTTCTTGTGGCATCCTCTTCATCTTCACAGCATATTCAACGGTTTCTCCTTCGCCTTTTATCTTGATAATGTTTGATCTGTTGATTGGAACAACCTCGAGGTACATGCCCTCGCATAGTCGTCTGTTGAGGTCTAACTCTTTTTCGCAGAAGAAACGTCTCTTTTCGAGGGTTGTGAAGTCTAGAAATCCGAGGTCTACCGCTTTCTTCAGTTTGTAGACAAAGTTTCTGGTTAGAAAAACGAAGGATATGTGGGTCTGGGTTAGTTCAATTTTACCTGGTTCTTCGTCATAAGCTTCAGGCTTCATTAGAGCTTCCACAACTTGCTTCTGAACCGACATTTATTGAATCTCCTAAACACAATACTCAAGAGTCAATTTTAAATAATTTGCAGGAATATTCCTCTACTTCTCAGTGGTTTGTGAAAATCATGCCGGAACTGCCAGAAATAACTGTAATCGCTAGACAAATGAACAAAGAAATGAAGGGCAAAAAAATCAGAGACATCGAAGCTAAACAACCAAAAAACCTGAACATGTCAGTTCAAGAATTTGCGAAAACAGCTAAAGGAAAAACTGTCCACAATGTTTCGAGCAAGGGCAAATGGATATTCATAAAACTAGACCCTGCATACTACATGCTCATAAACCGTGGAATGAACGCAGACTTACTCCATCTCAAGCCTAACCAAAAGCTTCCAGAAAAATACCACTTTAAACTAACCTTCATCGATAAAACTGGTTTTACCATACAATTTCAATGGTTCGGCTACATTCACCTTGTAGCAGAGAAGAACTTGACCAAGCATAAACTAACGGCTCAACTCGGAATCTCGCCAATAGATAAAGAATTCACGCTGGAACAATTCAAGAAACTATTAGCCAACAAAAAAGGAGGAATAAAGAGCTTTCTAATTGACCAGAAAAACGTGGCAGGCATCGGAAATGTCTACATACAAGACATACTATTCAAAGCCAAGCTACATCCAAACCGAAAAATCTCAACTCTATCTGAAAAAGAAATCAGCGAGCTCTACAATGCCATTCAAGACATATTGAACCGTAGCATCCATCTAGGCGGATTAGCCTACGAAAAAGACTTCTACGGACAAAAAGGCAAACTAACCATAAACAAGTTCTTCGTAGGCTACAAAACAGGAAAACCATGCCCCACATGCAAAACACCAATAGAAAAAATCAAAACAGGAAGCACAGCCTCATACATCTGCCCAAAATGTCAAACACTAAAATAAAACTGGTCAGCAGAAAGGATATAAAAGAAATCGGTGATTAATTTTACGAGAAGCGGTTAAAATGCCTGGAATAATTCACTTTGAGATTAACGCCGACGACCCAAAGAGGGCTGCAAAATTCTATGAGAAGGTTTTCGGATGGAAGATATCAATGTGGGAGGGGCCTGTCAAATACTGGCTCGTCTCAACTAGCAACAGTGACAAGCCTAGTATCAACGGCGCCATCATGGAACGCATGGAAAAAGGTACAATCACCATATTTGTAGATGTCCCTTCCGTTGACGAGTTCATCAACAAGATTGTGCAGGCAGGGGGAAAAGCATTAACCGGGAAGGCAGCTATTCCGGGGGTTGGGTACTCAGCATACTGCATAGACACTGAAGGAAACTTGTTCGGGCTATTCCAAAACGATCCATCAGCAAAATAAACTGCGAAAGCTTAACATTGCATTTGGCCTCTAGGAGAATGAAAATCAAAGTTTTCTTATGTAATTCAGGACAGCGTCTGCATGTTCTTTTGAAATTTGTGCAGATTGGAGAAGACACTTAACTAGTTCAGAGATTTTTGCTAAAGCGTGAACCTTATAGCCTAACTTTTCAAGGTTTTCTCTTCCGCCTTGTTCTCTGTCCACTACAACCATCACATTTTTAACATGAGCTCCAAGCTGTTCTAAGGGCTTTATTCCTTCAAGCTTAGACAAACCTTCACTAACAACATCATCAAAAAACAGTATGTTCTCGCCTTTAACAACTTCTGCCCCAACAATTCTCCCAGTCACTCCATAAGCTTTCTCCTCTTTCCTCACCACAATACATGGCAGATTCACTTTGCAGGCTATGCTGGGCAGGATTAAAGCGCCTTTCAGTTCTATTGAGGCTAACTTGTCTATTTTGTCAATAGCCATGATGTTCCTTATTTCACATGCTGCTTTTTCTGCGATATTGCACAACTCTTTTGGGGTAGAGAGCAAACCTGCAAGGTCAATGTAGTAAGGGCTTAGGGCTCCAGACTTAATCCTAAAACTGCCGAACTTTAGACAACCAGAACGATAAAGAGCGCCAGCAACTTGAAATGCAACATCCGACACGCCAGTTCCCCAAAATGATTGTACACTTCCAAATTTAACACTTACTAGAGCCTTTTCTCTAACTGAGACCTTTCCCAAGTCTATTGAAAGTTCAATCTATATATAAGGGGGGTCTAGTCTCCGCAGAGCAGAAAGAAAACTAACGGTAACGTTTATAACTATATTTTCTCATTCCTAAAAGACGCGAAGCGAGAAAACAATGGGTCATAGAAAACAGCACGCGCCAAAACATGGTTCACTTGCTTATTTGCCTAGGAAACGTGCTGAACGTTTATTGGCCAGAATACGCTACTGGCCCAAAATAGAGGCAGACACGCCTAGACTTTTAGGGTTTATGGGATACAAGGCTGGCATGACCCATGTATTCGCTATAGAAGATAGAAAACGCTCACCAAACTACGGCAAGGAAGTAATCCGCTCCGCGACAGTTTTAGAAACTCCACCCATGCTCATATGCGCAATAAGAGCCTACTTAAGAAACTCGTACGGTATTCAAACACTGACAGAAGCTTGGATGAAAGACCCTCCAGAAGAACTAGAACGAGTGTTCACACTCCCAGAAAACTTCAACACAGAGGAAAACCTCAAGAAAATTGAAGAAAACTTGGTTAATTTGACAATAATCCGTGTTATAGCTATAACTCAGCCTAAACAAACCAGCGTGCCGAAGAAAAAACCAGAAATGGCAGAAATAGAAATAGGCGGAGGCACAATCCAGCAACAACTTGAATTTGCGAAAAGCGCACTCGGAAAAACCGTGACTCCGACGGAAATATTCAAAGACGGGCAATACGTAGACGTAACATCCGTATCAATTGGTAAAGGCTTCCAAGGACCAGTAAAACGCTGGGGAGTAAGAATACTTCAGCACAAGGGAAGAAAAACAAAAAGGGGCATAGCAACACTAGGCCCTTGGAATCCTCACCATGTCATGTATAGCGTTCCAAGAGCTGGGCAAATGGGCTACCACCAAAGGACAGAATACAACAAACGTATCCTGAAAATAGGCACGGATGGAAAAGAAATTACACCAAAAGGAGGTTTCATGAGATATGGCGTAATCCGCGGATCCTACATGCTATTAGAGGGAAGCATACCTGGCCCAGAAAAACGTCCAATAAGACTACGCTATCCCGCACGCCCACCAAGACAAATAGCAGAAGAACCACCACAAATCACGCAAATATCCCTCGAGTCCCCTCAAGGAAGATAAACGGTGAAGACGATGGCCAAAAAAACAACGAAAATCTTTGACCTTGAAGGGAAGTCGATCGGAAAAATAAAACTTCCACCCGTTTTTGGAACAGTATTAAGACCCGACGTCATTAAACGAGCCGTTTTAGCAATACAATCAAATAGGTTTCAACCACAAGGCAGGGACTCCATGGCTGGGAAAAGAACAACAGCAGAATCTAGAGGCGTGAATCTAGGTATGTCCAGAATATCGAGAAGTAAGGGACCTGCAGGAAGAGGAGCCCTAGCCCCCGGAACGGTGGGCGGAAGGGCAGCACACCCACCAACTTCTGATAAGAAGATTGTTAGACGAATCCCAAAGAAGGAAAAACGTCTGGCTCTTCTTTCGGCAATAGCTGCCACAGCATCCAAAGAAGCTGTAGCCACGCGGGGGCACTCAATTGAGGACGTTCCAGAAATCCCACTAATAGTTACAGACGAGTTGGAAGGTTTGAAAAAAGTGAAAGAGGTTGAAGAAACCCTCATACACTTAGGAGTCTTCTCTGACATTTATCGAGTAAAAGAAAGTAGAAAAATCCGGGCTGGAAAGGGCAAGTACAGAGGTAGAAAAATGAAGCAAGCTGTGGGTCCTCTTATAGTTGTGGCTGAAAACAAGGGAATAATGGAAGCCTCAAGAAACATACCGGGCGTGGAAGTTGTTACTGTTAACGATTTAAATGTTGAGATGCTTGCTCCTGGGACGCATCCGGGAAGGCTAACGATATGGACAAACAGTGCAATCGAAAAACTGAATGAACTTCATAGTGGAGGAGAGAAAGCATAATGGATCCTTATGAGATTATACATTATCCGTTAATGACTGAATCCGCAAGCTTGATGGTTGAAAAGGAAAACAAACTAGTTTTCATAGTCAATCTGAAGGCAAGCAAAAATGAAGTGAAGAAGGCAGTTGAAGAGCTCTACGAAGTTAAAGTTGAAAAGGTCAACATTCTAGTCACACCCCAAGGAGAAAAGAAAGCCTTTGTCAAACTTCACCCAGACTATAAAGCGGCTGACGTTGCAATCAAACTTGGAATATTGTAAAATTTGTAGAGGAATGAGCAATGGGTAAAAGAATTCGTGTTCAGAGACGGGGACGCGGCGGACCCACATTTAGGGCTTCCACTCACAAAAGAATAGCCCCCGCACAATATCCATTAACAGCCACAGTAAAGGAATATTTTGAAGGGACAATAAAAGGCGTTGTTGAAGATTTTGTCCATGATCCCGGGCGTGGAGCCCCGCTTGCTTTAATAAGATTTGAAAATGGAAAAACATGTTACAATGTGGTTCCAGAAGGAGTACATTCAACTCAACAAATCCAAATGGGTGGAAATGCTCCTGTTGAAGTGGGCAACATCCTTCCGTTAGGAAAAATTCCAGAAGGCACCATGATATGCGACATTGAACTCCGCCCTGGAGACGGTGGTAAAATCGCAAAATCTTCAGGGGCATATGCAACAGTTGTTACACACACAGCTCAAGGAACAATAATCAAACTTCCATCAGGGAAGAAAAAGTATATAAATGATTATTGTAGGGCGACAATTGGCGTGGTTTCAGGGGCTGGAAGAACAGAGAAGCCTTTCTTGAAGGCTGGCGCGAAATTCCATTTGATGAGGGCAAGAGGACGTAAATATCCGAGAACTCGTGGAAGAGCAATGGTTGCTGCTGTGCATCCATATGGTAGCAGTAAAAGAAGTGCGAGAAAAGGTACCACAACCTCGCATGGCGCTCCACCTGGGCAAAAGGTTGGATTAATTGCTGCTAGAGGTACAGGACGGAAAAAGAAAAGTGAGCGCGCAGCTAGCATAGCAGAAGGTTTATAGCATTTAACGTTACCAGTAAGATGAGAAAAAATGCCAAGAGAATTTGCATATCGTGGATACACGCTTAATCAACTGCAAAGCATGTCGATGGACGAATTCATTAACTTACTTCCTTCAAGACAAAGGCGAAGTCTCCATCGCGGTCTAACACCAGAACAAAGGATACTGCTTGAAAAGATAAGAAAAGCGAAAGAGAGCTTCAGAAAGGGAATCAGCAAAGTAGTCAAGACACACGTGCGAGACATTATTATTCTGCCCGAAATGGTTGGCACCACAATCTCTGTCCATAACGGCAAAGACTTCGTCTCGGTGGAGATAAAGCCAGAAATGATTGGGCATTTTCTAGGCGAGTTTGCCATCACGAATAAGCCAGTAAAACATGGGACTCCAGGCATTGGCGCCTCTCGTTCTTCAATGTATGTTCCATTGAAATAGTTTGTTTCTAAGGTTTTAGGCGCTATAATCCATTTCTGAAGGCTTTTTGCCTGGCGGCTTAACCTCTGGTATCTGTGGCAGGGGGATTGGTGGTGGAATATTTAATGTTCTTGATATCAACACGGATTCTATGAAGGCAACATTGGATATTGACTGCACTATGATTGGTGGCGGGGGTTTCTTCTCCTCATACTCCTTGTAAACCTTTTCAATTTCGCTTTTATCACCAACCACGTACGCTTTTCCCTTTAGGCTTATCTGCGCTATAGAAGGATTGTAATTAATTGTTAAAACAAACGGAACCTCTAATGAATCTTCTGACTTCTTCTCCATCCCTACTAGGTTAAGATTTGTGTTTATTTGAATCGGCGGTATTGGCTTTCTGGCATCCCAAAAACGGTCTGCTGAAACATTAAATATGGAAACGTTCACCCTAATCATCTTAAATCATCAAAATATGAAGCATCGCATAATTTAAATGTGCTCATTTTTCAACAGGTTTGTATCGCGTAAAACCACAGTGTCCACAAGTATATCTGTCGCCCTGATCAGCCATAAAATAGCCTGGTCCGCAACGTTCGCAGGTTGGGCGTAGTCTTATGATTTTGTCGTTTTCTATTTTGTATAACGAGAATACACCTTTTTCCTTCTTTTTCTTTTTCTCGGGTTTTCCAGTTTTTTCTACTTTTTCTTCTTTCACTTCTTTTGGAGCCTCTTTCGGAGGTTCTTTTGGTGCTTCTTCTGCTTTTTTAGACATCTGCTATCCCTTTTTTTCTTCTTCTTTGGGTTTTTCGGGTGGTACATTTCTTTTAACAATATATTTGGGTTCAATGAGCTTAGCTTGCTCAATGGAATCATAAACGTTTGCTAACCCAACGGCTGTACGAGTTCCAGTTTTGGTTTCTATTTTTTTGACAAAAATCAAGTCTGCATTCTTCTTTAATGCAGTAGCCACAGCCTTTCTGACCTCTAGCCTCGGAGGCGTGTTGCCTGTTTGGCTGTGTTCCACTTGGAAATAGACTTCTTTTCGTTTCAGCAATGGATTTTCCTTCTCCGAGACTATCTTAATCTCCATAGCTTTTCCTCATTGCAGTGTTGACTTGATATAGTGTCCTCTTATTTAGCTTTTCGAACATTTTCCATAGCTTTCAGGATTACAGCAACCTCTGCCTTTTTCTCGTTGGTTGCCTTAACCACGACGACACCTTCATAGGGCTGACCGTAGATTACAAAGGAGTTTTCCGGCGAATACAAAACAGCAATAAGTGTCAGCAAATCTTCCTCTCCATCCACAACTATTTTGGCGCGGCAATTGCTTTTTAATGCTTCTTGAATTGCTCCTAGGGCTTCCTCTGTTATTGTTCCCGGGGGATTTTTAACATGGATAGTCTTCTCCGCTGGGAGCGGAATTGACTGTATGTTTCTTCGCATAACTCTGTTATCCACAATTGACAACTGAGGAAAAACGTGGTTTTTCACAAGGTTTTTTGAAACAGTGTCTCCAACAGAGATGATGACCACTGGTTTTTCTTTTTCCGTCATATCCTTAAATATTTTCATTGTCTCGACAAATGAGCCTCGAATCAGTGTGCCAAGGGGCTTCTTAAGTTTAATGCGCAGTTCTGGCGTGAGGCTGTATGCTATAGTCATTTTATCTAACCTTTAATGCGTAACGTCCTTTCTCTTTGATGTTCATGGCTTTTGCAATGGCTGAACCTTCAGGATCAAACATTATTACTAACCCGCTGAAATCATCGCTTAAAGATGATGTTTTACATTTTGGGCATGTGTTTTCTCTAGTTATGAGGTGGCATGTTGGACAGGCTTTTTCACTCATCTAATCACCCTTTTATTTCTGGTTTGCGTCCACTTTCTCGGTTGGCTTCTTCTCTGATGCTTCCTTTATTTTATGGACGTCTTGTTCAATCCATTCTAACTTGCCAAGGAAGGGTTGCCTAGCAGTTACGCCTATTTTTCCAGAACTTCCAGCTTTGCCAAGTGAAACCGCCGTTATTCGGACACGAACTTGGTCTCCACTCGTAAGCTTTCTTCTTGTTTCTTTCCCTAACAGAACACCTTGTTTTTCGTCATAGGAAATAAAATCATCCATAAGTTGCGAAACATGAAGCAAAGCGTCAATGGGTCCTATGCGTACGAAGGCGCCGAAATCGGCAATCTCTACAACCTCTCCTTCTGCTACTTCCTGAATTTTAGGGAGAAATGTTAACAGAGAAAAGGTTACCTTGTGATAGGTTGCTCCGTCTCCCGGAATTATTTTACCGACAGGGTTCACTTTTACATTAATGACGGCTATAACATAGCCTAATTCTTCGTCAACAATTCCTTCATATTTTGCTTTAACCTGCTGATGCCCAACTGACTCTAAAGGATTACCAAAGGTTTCAGGCGGAATGCGAATAGTATCTTCTAGTGTTATAAGTTTAAACAGGTTCTATATCCTCCCGTCAATTTCCAGACGTGACTTTTGCCTCACATAAATAACTGGCACATTTATATTTCTTAGCCTCTTTCTTAGCTTTCTATCATTTGTAAACACTGGACAATCTAATTCTCTTGCCGCCTCAACTATGGCATCATCTGGAGAGCCTTCAATTTTTTCCTTAACCTCCAAAAAAGTGCATTTTTCAGCCAGTTTTAGAGCATAAGAGGCCCATTTACGCATTTTTGGTGGACCTTTTTCAGCGATTGTCTCGAGTTCTTTCCGGATTGGTGAAAGCAATACTGGTTCAAATTTCACGCTTAAAAGCGTTTGTAGCTCTTCAAAAATGTCAATTTTGAATTGAAGCGGAACAAACAATGCGTTTGAATCCAAAATTACTTTAACTATTTTCCCTGTATGTTCAGGTTTTGCTGTCATATTTAATGTATCATTCCGTATCCTATAAATCTCCATCTACCCACTATTTTCCTGCTTATCGCAACCCTTGAACCAGCTTGTGCACATACTGATCGGGTAAGCTTAACTGTAATAGCGTTCTTTTTTATTGACGCAACCTTTCCGACCGTTATCGCGGCGCCTACATGCAAAAGTAAGGTTTCACCCATGCTGATTTCTTCAACTTTTATAAGCTCTTTTGTTCCAACCGCACGTTCAAGAATGTGTGTTTCTAAAGTTAATTCTGTTATTGTTGGGGGAAGCATGTCTGATTTTCCTACAATGTTTCCTATCAAGCCGTCTGCCTTTGAGAATGATGGGTCTAAAAGTGTTCCCACGCCTATCAATCCACCGCAATGAGCTTCTTCTACGTTTCTTCCACCAGCTTGTAAGCTGACAATTTCGCTGAATAGAGGGGTATATGCGTTTTTTCCCTCTTTTTCTGTGGTTATTCCAGGGCGAATTTCTATTTCGTCTCCAAAAACAAATTTACCCTGTACTATTGTGCCTCCAATTACGCCTCCCTCTAACTTCTCGATTGGAGTGCCTGGCTTGTTAACGTCGAATGAGCGAACCACATACATCATCGGGGGTTTTGTCTCATCCCTTTTTGGCGTTGGTATGAACTCTTCTAATGCTTGGATGAGAACGTCTATGTTTACACGGCGTTGTGCTGAAACGGGAATTATTGGTGCGTTTTCAGCCATGGTTCCCTTCACAAAGTTTTTGATTTCTTCGTAACTTTCTCGTGCTCTTCTTTCATCGACTATGTCTATCTTGCTTTGCACAATAACAATGTTTTTTATGCCGATAATTTCGGCTGCCGCCAAATGTTCTCTTGTTTGCGGTTGAGGACATGGCTCATCAGCCGCTATTACAAGTATTGCTCCATCCATTATCGCTGCACCTGAAAGCATCGTTGCCATTAACGCTTCGTGGCCTGGAGCATCCACAAAGCTAACTGCTCGTGCAAAAGTTGCTTTTGAACGGCAATTGGGACAACTGGCTTGTGTTGAATAGTTTTTCGGCGGTTCACATTTTGGGCATTTATACACTGGCATGTCCGCATATCCTAACTTTATTGTTATGCCTCTTTTCAACTCCTCACTATGCCTCGACGCCCAAACACCAGTTAACGCCTGCACTAATGTTGTTTTGCCATGGTCAACATGGCCTATAGTGCCAACGTTCACTTCCGGCTGCTTTGGCAAAGCTGCACTTTTTTCGCTACTCATTTCTCTATTTCCCATAAACACTTACAAATTGTTGAAAGGATTAAATTGTGCAAGTTAATAAATTTTGAGTCTACGTTTAAGTGGTGCTTATTGTTTGAGCTTCTGGTTTAGTTTCTTTTTCTCTCTTCTCTTTCGTTTTCTTACTTTCTTTAGGTTGCTTTGGTTTCTCCACGATTTTCATGTTTAACTGCACGATCTCGTCTGTTATTACATTTCCGCGAACTGTTTTACGCCTTCTCTCGCCCTCGTTTTGAGGGTTAAAGCCAACTCCTCCGCTTAATATCACTCTCCGTCGGACACCACCATGAACATCTCGTCTCATTGGAAATCCATCCTTGTCAGAACCCCCAATTATCTGCGCTTTATGACCGGGCAAATCCACCACAGACCCGTCTATCACCTCACCTATTCTTCTTCCAATCAACGGAACGGCACGCGTTTCTTCTAGTTCAACCACTCTTGAAGTTCCTGTTTCCGGGTCTGATATTATTATTTTGAACTTGGCCATGAGTGATAACTCTCCAGTGGTGTTATGAAAGTTGAATATCTTTCTATTAAGGATTTATGAAAACTTGACGGATTCTCCAGACAAAATTAGAATCCAACGGGTAAAGGTTTTAATTCAGCTTTGGAATCGTTTTCTGGCTATGTGGCGGCTGGGTTTCTTCTTTCACGAAATGGCTTTTGGTTTACTGTCGGTTTTCCTTCCATTATATGTAATAACTATAGGCGGATCGTTGGTTGACATAGGGATAATGTCTGCTACCGCACTATTTTTGGTGATTCCCACATCCTTCTTTTGGGGTTACATATGCGACAAAACAAGACGTTACAAACGTTACATTCTCATTTCATTTCTGACATCAACAGTTTTCCTTTACCTCTTCACCATTACTACGAATGTAGGCTTATTGATAATTCTCTACGCGGTTATGTCGATACTTCATATAGCTCATGAACCACCCAAAAATGTGCTGATAGCGGAGCTTTACTCCCGTGAGGAATGGGACAAGACATTTGCACGTTATGAGGGCTTCACCGAGGTTGGATGGCTTATTGGGTTGCTTTTGGGATTTTTTATGTCAATTTACCGGCTTGCCGCAACATCTACGCTGCTACTATGCTGCAGCTTGAACTTAGTTGCCTTTATAATATCCGTGATTTTAGTCTCTGATCCTCTTCTGATCTTTGAAAGGAGATTAGTAAGCATAGAGAGGACAATAGACTTTACTTTTAAGGGCGCAGTTATTGCGTCCAAAATCTTGGATGGGCTATCCCAAAATGAAAGATTAAAGAAGGAAAACCTGCGTGCCTTTTGCAGCGGTCTAATTCTTTTTTCGATAGCTACAAGCATACTTTTCACGCCTCTACCGATATTTTTCTCCAAAGAATTAACCCTGCCAGCAAGCGTTGTTTTTGCAATGTATGTACTAAATTCTGGCGGAGGGGTTGTAGGCTACTTTCTGGCAAGTAGAAGATCAACTCAGACAACAGAAAAATCGCACATAGGGAGAACGGTGATATCTCGAAGTATTCTTGCGTTTCTCTTGGTGGCGGTTACGCAGAAACTTACATATGGTGTAGTGCTGGCAGCAATAATTCTAGTTCTAATGGGTCTCGCTTATGCCTTTTTTTTTGTTTACACACTTTCGTTATCTATGGAACTCATACCCCTTGGAAAAGCAGGCATATTCAACGTTCTTCTAGGCATAGGTGGAGCAAGCGGCTCCTTCATCGGTCCTTTTCTCGCTCAAACACTCAATTTCATGTATGTGTTCTTAACTGCTGGCATAATTTTCTTTTTAGCCTACATCGCCTTCGAAATCTTCAAATGACATAAAATATTAGAAGAATAAATAATTTTGAAACAAAAAAGGGGATTGTGCTATTCTACGTGAACTCTGAATAAGTCGACATCTTCTCGCATTGCAGGTGTTAACTCAAGGAAGTCTCTTACTGCTCGTTCAATGTCTTTCGATTGTGTCACATACCTTCCGACAATAATTATGTCGGCACCTTTTTCTAAGGCTTCTTTGGCTGTTTCTGGTACTATTCCGCCAGCTACTGCGATTAAAAATCGTTTACCCTTAAAGATTTGCCGTATTTCTTGGATCTGCTCTAATCCGATTGCTCTTCCAGTTTCTTCATCTATTCCTCTATGTAAGATAACCACATCTGGAAATTCCTTTAGCGGTTTCAGCTTTTTAATAGGGTCCTCAACGTTTAACATATCCACCACAGCATATATCCCAAGTCTTTTTGCTTCATGGATAAAAGAGTCAAGCGTTTCATATGGCGCCAATCCAGCAGCAACTACAGCGTCGGCTGTTTCCTCGTAGGCTAAATCTACTTCAACCTTTCCAACATCTAAAGTTTTCAAATCGGCAATGAAGAATACTTCTTTGGCAACTTCTTTTAAGTCATTTATCACCTTTGTTCCATACCTTTTGATGAGAGGTGTTCCCGCCTCTAGTATTATTCTGTCGCTTTTGGGAATTTGGGCTATAATTTTCTTTGTCCTTTCCAAATCAGGTATGTCAAGCGAAATTTGCAGATATGGCGGTCTCCAGAGGCGTGGCACTCTGAATCCCATTATCGGATGTTTAGCTCTGTCCTTATCATAGAAGATTTTTTCCAGTGTCGGATACTTCGCTAGAGCTCTTTTCAAAGCTAACTTGGTTGCGCTGTAGTTGTAATGGTATATTCTGCGAAAGTCGCTCGCTTGCGGGTGCACAAAGACACTGCATACTATGACCCAGTCATCCACCTTATCCTTCGGAATGATTTCTTCCTCCACAGAGTCTGCGACAGCCTTCGCCACTGCAGCTTGTGCTGGACCAAAAATTTTGCCTATGTCTTCACTGTTCTTGATAGTGACTTTTGGCACAAGCAACGTATGCGGTTTGGGGGGAAGGTTAGGTCTTATAACCGCTAGCAATGGCGTATGCCCAGCGGAAAGATTGGACATTCCAGTCGCAAATGCCTCTCCGACAGGCCCCTCTTTGTCGCCTATCAAAAGGTCAATGTGTGCAACTTCATTGCCTTCTCCTACAAGAGCCTCGCCAATCAAATACGCATATTTTCGGGGCACTTCGACAGTTTCCGACAAGAAATTTGCCGATATTCCATCAGAAATCTCATTGAAATCGACATTGAATTCCTTAAGCCACGTATAAAGAGTGTCCCTATGTATGTTCAAAAATTTAGCTGTTCCTGAAATTGTAGGTTTTGTCGGTTTCCTCCTCAAAAGACCACGAGCTTCGACTTCTTTTTTAGCTGCACCCGTCAATATTTCGATCAATTCTTCTTTTGTCGCTGGCTTCTTAATATTGATTTCCGACATTTTGAATCGCCACACCAAGTAATTCTGAAGTTGTATATAAGACTGTCGGAAAATGGAATAACATGTAGAAAAACAAAATAAGAGTTTGGTACAGAATTGTCGGAAACCGTTCTGGCGATGAAGCTTTTCTGCATATTTTGGCAAAAAAGTGTTGCCTTGTGTCGATAAGCACCATTCTTTGTGTCGGTAAGCCTATACACTTAAGAATATGAAAGGTCAGAATCAATGTTCGGAGTTTGTTTAGATGTTGTGGAAAGAAATAGTATGCGTATGTGTAATTGTGATAGGTGTGATTCTATTTTTGTATGGTGCTAACTACTATAATGCAGCGATTGGCTGGTCCGGTTTTTCTCTTATAATCGGCGGTTTTTTTGCAGGAATAGCTTTAAAAATATATGAGCGTCTAAGAAAAAAGGCAATTAGTTAGAAACCGTAAAGTTTCGAATATTTTTCATTCAGATAGTTTAAGTATGGTTTGACGTTCAGTTCTTTTCCTGTGATTTTTCTGACGAGTTCTGAGGGGTCGTAGAGGTCTCCGTAGGTGTGAACGTTTTTGATTAGCCAATTTTTTACAGGACTGAAGTTTCCTTTTTCGATTTGTTTTCTCCAGTTTGGCAGGTCTTTCTCCATTGTGGCGAGGATTTGTCCGCTGTAGATGTTGCCTAATGCATAGCTTGGGAAATAGCCATATGAGCCGCTGGCCCAGTGAGTGTCCTGCATTACACCTTCTGAATCGTTTTCGATTTTCACTCCAAGATAGTTTGCGTAGCTTTCATTCCATACTTCTGGGAGTTCCTTCACCATTATTTTGCCGGCAAATAAGTCTCGCTCAATATTGAACCTTATAATTATGTGAAGGCAATATGTTACTTCATCTGCCTCAACGCGAATTTTGGAGGGCTTAACTTGGTTGACTGCATGGACAAGTTCATCTAAGTCTACGTCTGAAAGAATATTGCCTGTAAGTTCTTTGAGTTTTGGTAGGAAATAAACCCAAAATTCGCGAGAACGTCCAATAATGTTTTCTACGAAGCGGGATTGCGATTCATGAAAGCCCATAGAACAGCTTGAGCCTACTGGTTGGTACATCCATTCCTTTTTTAGGTTTTGGTCATAGATGGCATGTCCAGCCTCGTGCAACACTGAAAACAGTGAAGATGCCAAATAGTCTTCATGGTAGTGTGTTGTTATTCGCACGTCGTCATAGTAACCTGTTGTGAAAGGGTGTTCGGTTTCGTCGATTCTGCCCCCAGCCTCTTTCGACTCTACATCATATCCGACGAATTCGGCAAGCGCTTTTGAAATCTTGCGTTGTACATCTATTGGCACTTTCCGTTTGAAAACGCTTGTGTCCGACTGTTTTGAGGCATTTTCGCATTTCCTCAATAGCGAAACCAAGCCTTCTCTTAATTCATCAAAAACTTTGGTGATTGTTTCGGCCGTCATTTTTGGTTCGAAAATGTCTATTAACGCATCGTATGGTGTTGCAGTCTTCTTTACTTCCATCAAAATTTCTGCAGTTTTCTTTTTTAATTCAACGAGCTTTTCAAGTTCAGGCTTGAACATAGAGAAATTTTTAGCTGCTTTGGCTTTCTTCCAGACATCTACAGTTATAGCCTCTTGTTTCGCAATTTCTGCAACAAGCTCTTCAGGAAGTTTCGTTTGTTCGTCATATTGTTTCTTTATTAAGCGTACATTTCTTTTCTGAATACCATCCAGCCTATCATATTTCGGATGTCGTACAATCTCTTCCAATAGCGCACCTATTTCTTGATCAGTGCTCATTTTGTGTTCAATTCGACTAAGCAAGGCTAGTTGTTGACTTCGCAATTTTATCGCTTTTGGCGGCATCATAGTTTCCATGTCCCAATGAACAAAGGCTTCAGCTGACTGAAAAATGGAGAGGTCCTTGGCTTTGTCCATGAGTTTCTTATAACCTGAGAAAAGGGTTTCCGTCATTTATTATCGCCTTAGGCTGTGAAGACTATTCGATAGAATTAGCTTGTATATGAGTTTTGTGCGAATGTGAACTCCGCGAGGTTAAGAGGAATAATGCTTCTCAAATGGTAAACTTAAAACACATAATCCTCTACGGTTATTTGGGAAGCACATGTTTAAAATTGCGGCTAAATGCAGTAAGTGCGGAGAAACTTTTCCCAGCAATAAAATTTTAACCGTTTGCACAAAATGTGGAGGAGCCATTTTATTTCAATATGATTTAGCGCGAGTTGCAGAAAACGTTTCAAAACGTGTTTTAGCGAAAAGAGAAGACACCTTTTGGAAATTCATCGAGTTGCTTCCTATTTCATCGTCTGAAACTATAGTTTCTTTGGGAGAGCCATACACTCCTCTGCTTCGATTTTCAACCACTAACAGCACAACCTTTAAGAATATTTACCTTAAGGATGACGGAAGGCTTCCAACTGGAACATTTAAAGCCAGAGGAATGTCTGTGGCAGTTTCCAAACTTAAAGAGCTAGGCGTAAGACGCGTTGCAATACCTTCTGCTGGAAATGCTGCTGCAGCATTGGCTGCTTATGGAGCAAAAGCTGGAATAGAAGTTTGCGCAGTTATGCCGAAAGATGTGCCCGAGAGCAATCTTAAAGAATGCATGTATACGGGCGCTAAAGTGTATCTCGTTGACGGATTGATAGATGACGCCGCAGAAATTGTTAAAAGACTGAGCAAAAATTACGGATGGTTTGACATTTCAACCAACAAGCAGCCCTACAGATTTGAAGGATACAAAGCTATGGCACTTGAAATAGCAGAGCAATTCGGCTGGGATCTACCAGACAACATACTTTTCCCAACCGGCGGGGGCGAAGGGCTCATAGGTCTTTGGAAAGGATTTAACGAATTAATTGAGCTTGGCTGGACTGAAAAAATTCCACGCTTAATTGCTGTTCAGTCTACGGGATGCGCTCCTCTTGTTAAGGCATATACCAATAAAGAGCCTGAAGTGAAAGAAGCTTGGAAAAACGCTGAAACAATTGCAGCCGGTTTAAGAGTTCCGCATCCTTATGCAAGTTATCTCGTATTACGGACAATAAAAGAAACTAAAGGTATGGCGGTAGCAGTTGACGACAAAGAAATAATTTCTTCAATGAAAACCCTCTTCAAAATGGGCATATACGCATGCCCTGAAGCGGCGTCCACTCTTGCAGCATCAAACAAACTCACAAGTGAAGGCATACTTGATCCAAACGAAAAGACGCTTCTATATCTAACAGGCAACGCAATGAAATACTTTGATGTTATGCAGATAGAAAGAAATGGAATACCTGTGTTAAACAGGGACGCAAATTCACTGGTTTAAAAATAGTGCTCCGGGCGGGATTCGGACCCGCGTCTTCGGCTCGAAAGGCCGGAATACTTGACCGGGCTATATTCGGTAGAGCCATCTTTTTGTCTCTTCTACCGGAGCCCCTTTTTCCGGAGCATCATGCAAAATATGCCTTCATTCGAATAAACCTTATCCCTTAAAGGCTGTTTTTAAACACTCTTTTATTGGTGCAAGTATGGTTTCTGCTTTGTTCAATGTTGGCGCATAGTGGGCTGTTTTTGCAGAGTTTGTCATTATCGTTTTTATTCCAAGCTTGTCAGTCCACGTGACTACTGCGCACGTGTCTGTAAGTACATGGCCTCCGCTTTTCTCTATTTTTTCCACATATTTTCCAGCCTTTTCCTTGATATGTTGTGAAGTGCAAACCCAAAATTCTGTTCCATCCTTAACCTTTCTACTGCCTATTAACTCTGCTGCTTGCTTGATTTCGTTTAGTGAGCAGTGGGGGCATCCAATAAAGACTAGGTCTGGCTCTTGCGTTGAGGTTGTAGTCAAGTTTTCGATTGCCTGCCCTATGCCTCTAGTTTCCACGTTTATTTTTTCGATTTCGTTAAATTTTATGCCTCTAGTTTCACGGCAGAACATGTTGACCATGCCTGTTGAAGCAAGAGCAGCACCCAACTGTTTTAAATTGCCTTTTGAAGCATTTCGTAAGTCTTGAATTATTGGGATCTTATCTTCCAAAATTTTGCCCAAAAAAATTCCTAGAGCGCCAAATTCTACTTCGCTTTGCAACTGCTTTTCCAGTTTTACCAAAACTTTTGGTTGGCGATTTTCAGCTTTGTGTATTCCATAGTTTGGTGTTTTCCCGATTATTGCTGCTGCTAGGGCGCTTGGTCCTCCTTCACGGTTTGTCCATGCTCCGGTAATAGAATTGGTGTAAACTACAGCTGAAGACTCAGCCCAGGCTAGGTGCGAACCTCTCTTTAGGTTTTGCAAGTAGTATGGTGTGCATGTTAACGATTCAGTAAAACCCATTTTCTCAAAATATGTCATAATATCTGATTGTTTTTGGCACAGACCTGGTGGCAACTTTTTGCACAGATATTCCCTGTCAAAACTTTGCGGATTTAGTGTTGCTTTGACTTTCACCCTCGCATCGGCATTTGCCAGTGCTTCTAGGAAATCTGATGGAGCATCACCTAGAGTTTTGTATGAAACTCCAGAGACGTGTGCGGAGTTTATTGGAATTAGCCTTGTTGCGTTGAAGAGTTCGCCCAAACGGACAAGTATTTTCATGCATATCTGGTTTGCCCAGCCAAACTCACCGTCGTAGATGCGCTCTTCCTCTTTCGTTAAGTGCATGTCTATTTAGCTCTCCCTTTTTTTCAAAATCTTAACGAGGCCATCGTAGGAGTCAACCTCAACTAAATCACCAGTCTTAATCTGCCCTATGTCTATTTGGTCGATCATGGGAATATCAGCGATTATGGCTCCAACCACAACGACCGGGTCAGCTTTCTGATTGACTATAGCCTTTGGCGCCAATTTTTTCTTAGCTAGAGAATAGAGCACGTAACTGCCTACGGTTGAGCCATGTCCATGTGGAAAACATAGAACCTTATCTTTAACGCATTTGCCACATAAGTCATGGTTTCTCTCGGTTACGTTGCCATCAGCAGGGTCAACTCCCCCCAAAAAGCTTATGGGCTTTGTGGACACTAGAGCTTCGGCTTTGCAATGGCCCTCTACGATTTTTCTTCCCTTCAATGTTATTGGCTGCATCTCATGCACTCTAATATGATATTTTTGCTGATGTAGGAATATCACCTAAAATTTTTGACGCTGCGTTGCTGACTTTTTCTCGGTTTTCCTCATCTGTGTAGACGCGTAATATGTTTATGAAGCCCTTCAAAACTTCGAAAATCTTGGAAATTTCGCTTAGGCGTTGTAGAACCTTTTTGCCTTCCCATGTTTTATAGAAAACTGGAATTTCCATGGGCTCCATGAGGACTGAATGATGATATGGGACGGATGGAACCGTGGGCACGTCGATTATCACTGCCTCCGTTCCGACTCCTGCCTTTTTCGAGATGTCTGCTTGTAACTGTTTTCTATGCGTCTCTTGGCTGAAAATGTTTGAAATCATAGCGTCTTTTTCGTAAAAAGTTCTCTCGTAGACGCATTTGAGCATTTTTCGCCTTTCAAGGTTTTTTATGATTTCGCCTGATTTTTTGCAGTTTTTCAGCTTAGTCCACACTGTATAGTCATCCATTGCTAGGTACTCTTCTGGGGTCTTGAAACTTGTTAAGCTGAGTTCTTCGTTTGCTTTTTCCATAGCCGTGGCGAGCATTATTTGTGCTGCTCTTCCGACACGGTGAAAGTATATACTCTTGAAGGATTCTATTCGGGCTATTATAAAAGATTCAAGGGCTGAAAGTGCGCCCAAATCTACTGCCAAGTTTTCGCCTAGAACGTCTAGGGCATGGATTAATCGGAAAATGTCGATGTAGCCGTATTCCGCGCCTGTATGATGTGTGTCGCGCACGACGAAGTCTAGTTTGTCTACGTCAACGGCGCTGCTTATTATTTGGTCTAGGAAAGCTTTTTTGGGCTTGTGAAGGACGCCTATTGCCAGTTTTCCTATTTCTCTCGAGTTATATCCAGTTTTGTCAAGTATTTCTTTTAATTCGCTGTTTGTGATCACCCAATGTGTCATGTCTTCATGCGTCTTCCCCAGCTCTTTGTCAAGTAAATATTCAAAAACGTGCGAGAAGGGTCCATGTCCGACATCATGAAGCAAAGCCGCAATCCTAACCATTTCTGCTTCGTCTTCGCTTGTGCTTCGGGCAATATTGGGGTTTTCCGCAACCTTGCCCGCTAAATACATTACGCCGACAGAATGTTCAAAACGCGTGTGGTTTGCCCCGGGATAAACGTATTCTGCACCTGCCAGTTGGCGTAGCCTGTGTAGTCTCTGGAATGGGAAAGAGTCGATAATTTCTTTTTCCCCTTCAGTTATGTAGACGTATCCATGCACAGGATCCTTTATTTCACCCCAATAATTTCTAGGCATCAGCTGTTTCCCCGACACTTTTGAAATAATTATTAATGCACCTTCACTCTTATAATGCCTAATGCCTAAAACACTAAGGTTGATGAGATGAAAGGGAAAGGACTCTTCATTTGTGTTGAGGGGTTGGACGGTTGCGGGAAAACAACACAGACTAAACTTCTTGTGAGAAAATTGAGGAAAATGGGTTGGGACGCGGTCTATACTGCAGAGCCAAGCCGCGGGAAAATTGGAAAGTTCATTCAAAAATACTGTTTACACGGTGAAAAACGAACTTCCCCAATCGTCGAGGCGTTGTTGTTCGCGGCTGACCGTTTCGAGCATGTGGAAAGAGAAGTAATTTCTGCCTTGAATGAGGGAAAAATTGTTGTTTCTGACCGTTATGTTTATTCATCCTTGGCTTATCAAGGGGCGACTGGGCTTGATTTAAAATGGATTGAAATGATAAACGAGCACGCAATACGGCCAGACCTAGCAATTTTTGTTGATGTTGAACTCGAGGCTGTAATCAAAAGATTGAAGCCGAAAAAATCGGTTATGGAAAACTTGGAAACTCAGCGGAAAGTGCGTGAAGTATATGTAAAATTTGTTGAAAAAGGGGAGCTTGTTAGAATAGACGGAAACAAGTCTAAGAAGGAAGTTGCTGGTGATATTTCAAAAGTTGTTTTAAGATTTTTGGAAAAGAGAGGTTAAAGAGGCTTAACTGCTTTTAATATTTTCTTGGAAAAAGTCTCGCTGATTTTATTGACAGCAAAGTTGGCGATGTCTTCGGGTGACACGTATCTTGGTCCTCTTTCGTGGAAAATTTGTATTTCCATTGAGTCTTTGTTAAATGTGAAGCGTATCATGTAATAATCGAATCTTAGCGGAGTTTTCTTTCCATTTTGCATTTTATAATAGCGCAGAGCACAAAAGAAATCCATGACTTGAAAGGGTTTTTTCTGTATAATTTTTACCATTTTATTTGTTTCTTCATTGTCTAAATAGTTGAAGTTGTTGGCTTCGGCTATTCCGAATTCCAAAATTACGGTGCATTGTGGCACAGACGGGTTGGCAATTTCTTCTAAATTGAAGTTTTCATTGTTTATTTTTTGGAACGTTTGTATTAATGCTTGTTGTAATCTCTTGTTTGAGATTGAAGCAGCAAAAAATGCTGTTTTGTGAACGGTTTTCGGAAAATTCTCGTATAACCCAAGCATTATAGGGGTTCCGCCTAAGCTCTTTTGAGTTTTTTTATTTTTTCGAGGTTTTCGAGCAGTTCTGAAAGCGTTGTGGCTAGTTTTTGTAGTTCTTCTATGCGTTCTTCGTGTTGCATTTTGTTTTGTATTTCTTGCACCTTCGCTAGGAGTGTTGCTTCAAGCGTGTCTAAAACCATGTGGCTTGTTATTTTTGTTGCTTCTTCTCCTTCCTTCACTACTATAACTTTTTTTTCGCATTTTGCGCACCAGAGGTCGCCGCTTTTCAGTTTGAAGAGTGGGGAGGAGCATGCGGGGCAGGCTAAATCTGTCAAGGTTGAGCCTTGTCGTAGTAGGTCAGCCATTCGTTTAATGTGTTTTTCTTCAGGTTTTTCTTGTGGCAAGTTTTAAAACCTCAAAGTGAAATAGTATAAGAGCCTATAATAACTTGATTATAATGCAGCTATGTGAGGTGGCGAATATGGTTAGAAAGAAGAAAATGGCGGAGTATGAAGAGAAGATAAAGCAGGCGCTTGTTGTGCTTGGTGCGGTTTCTGAGGACAATACGACGCCTAGGAACATTAGGAGGGCGGCGAAAGATTCTATGGAGGCTTTGCAGTCGGGTGAGTTTACGCCTGCTGTTAGGGCTTCTAATGCTATTTCGATTTTGGATGATATTTTGCAGGATCCGAATATGCCGCCTTATACGCGGGTGAAGTTGTGGAATGTGATGAGCCTTATAGAAGCAATAAAAGATTAATATGCAGGCATAAAAGTATCTTCTATTTCTGGTTTGAGGAAGTATACTGCATGAAAGTATTCCATTATCAGAATGTTGAAGCAAAGAGTGCAGACGAAGGTGCTTCAAAACTGAAAGTGCGATGGCTCATCACAAAAGAAATGGGCGCTCCAAACTTTGCAATGAGACTTTTCGAAATGGAACCAAAAGGACACAGCCCACTCCACAGCCACCCATGGGAACACGAAGTCTTCATCCTAGAAGGCGAAGGACTCGTGGTCAATGAAGAAGGAGAAAAAAAGATTAGCGCTGGCAACGTCATTTACATTTTACCCAACGAAAAGCATCAACTCAAAAATAACGGCAAAACGACCTTGAAGTTTCTCTGCCTCGTGCCCCACGTACAAAAATAACAGGCTTCTAAGGTATAGACCGCTTTTCGACATTAGCTTGCTCGCTAAAAATATATGTTAGTTGTTACATCTAGTTTTGGGTTTCAGGAGAATACGCTCTTTGAAGTATGATGTAATAATCGTCGGCGCAGGTCCAGCAGGAATTTTCTCAGCCATCGAACTAACAGAAAAAAACAAACTAAACATCCTCATGCTAGACAGAGGACCAGACATAAACCAACGCAAATGCCCAGCAAGTCGAGGACTCGAATGCGTCCACTGCGAACCATGCTTCCTCTTGTCCGGATGGGGCGGAGCAGGAGCATTCAGCGACGGAAAACTCACACTATCCACCGAAGTGGGCGGATGGCTCGACCAATATGTATCTTCCAAAGAACTTGCAGAACTCGTAAACCACGTAGATGAAATTTACTTAAAATTCGGAGCAACCGAACACGTTTACGGAACCGACATTGAAAAAATAGAAGAAATTGAGCGAAAAGCATCTCTGGCAGGCTTAAAACTTATTCGCCAAAAGATTCGCCACATGGGCACAGAGAGATGCGCACAAACACTTAGAAAAATGCGCCAAGAACTAAACAGCAAAGTTGAATTTAAACCCAAAACAGAAGTTAAAGGGTTAATAGTGAAAAACGGCGCCGTTGAAGGTGTCGAAACCGTAAACGGCGAAAAATTCTTGGGAAAATACGTGATTGTTGCACCTGGCAGAAGCGGGGCTGAATGGCTTCAATCAGAAGCCCAAGCTCTAGGTTTAAAAACTCTCAACAACCCAGTTGATGTTGGATTAAGAGTTGAAGTTTTGGCTTCAGTCATGGAAGAATTAACCAGCGTTCTTTACGAACCAAAATTCATCTACTATTCAAAATCTTTTGACGATCAAATGCGCACTTTTTGCGTTGCACCCTACGGCGAAGTGATAACTGAATCCTACAATGGAGTCTTAACTGTTAACGGCGAAAGCTACGCAGAAAGAAAAACAGAAAACACAAACTTCGCCATTCTAGTTAGCACATCATTCACCGAACCCTTCAAGGAACCAATAGCCTACGGAAAATATCTCGCTAGACTTTCAAACCTTCTCAGCGGAGGCGTAATGATACAACGTTTAGGCGATTTGGAATCCGGAAGAAGATCAACACATGAGAGAATTGCCAGAAGCGTAGTATCTCCCACATTAAAAAATGCCACACCAGGCGACTTAAGCTTCGTCCTGCCATACCGCTATCTATCAGACATAAGAGAAATGCTTCATGCCCTAGACAAAATCGCTCCAGGAATTCACTCAAGAGACACGCTTCTCTACGGCATTGAAGTAAAATTCTACTCCTCAAGACTACAGCTAAGCAACTGCCTAGAAACCAAAATCCACAACCTATTCACCATCGGCGACGGAGGAGGCGTCACAAGAGGCCTAGTTCAAGCTTCAGCCTCAGGCGTTATCGTAGCTAGAGAAATAATAAAGCGAGAAAAACCCAAGGCGTAAAACAAATGTCCATAGTTGAAGAAATAAGTTGTTCCCATTGCGGCGCGCCCATATCATTCGAGCCAGGCGAAATAATAGCAACATGCAAATACTGCGGCTACACAGTTGTTATAGAAACCGGAAGCGCCTTCACTTTCGAACACTCCATGTTACTAAACAAGTATGACCCAACAACAATCGAAGAACCTATTAAAAACTGGATGCGTGCGGGCTTTTTGAAGCCTTCAGACCTCGCTAGGAAATCAAAAATCATGGAGAAAAACTTGATTTACTTGCCTTTCTGGGCTGTAGCCATAGAAGTAACAACTAATTATAAGGGAATATTTGAACGTATAACACCGTCTGTTGTCAAAGAAGGAAAAATCGAGAAGAAATACGATTGGCTTGTTCTGGCACGGAAGGCAACAGAATTTCCAACAAGAGAATACAATGTGCCATTAGAAGGCAAAATTCCATACGACTTTAGAAAAATAGAAGGCTTCGCAAAAATCCTCAACAGCGAAGTTGACAAAGATGAGGCACTAGAGCTGGCAAAACAACAAATCGAAGAACTTCATCGTTATCTGGCTCAGCAAGACGTGGACAAAATCATTGAAATGAAAAGCGAAATAAAAGAAGAACAAGCTGTCTACATGCACGCTCCAATTTGGCTCATAAAATACGAGTATAAAGGTAAAACCTATCAGCTATGGATAGATGGAGCAACTGGAACGGCCATAAAAGGCGACATTCCGTCCACTGGATTTGGAATCCTTTAACAACGCTTTAGATGCAACTGTAATGCATTTGCAAAATCCAAAAGAAAATTTGGGAATAGGTTCTATAATTTCTAAACATTTTTTATATGCAGTGATGATTAATGTTTGTAGAGGCTAGGCATGTTATGGGCGAGAAAATAATCGGTCGCGGCACATGGTATGACAAGATGGCTGCAAGAGTAATCGAGAGAGAGCGGAAGCTGGGCAGAGGCTTAGACCTGATAAGAACTGAGATGGGAATAGCAGCCTCTGGCTTCCCGCACATTGGCAACTTAAGTGACGCTGCAAGGTCTTTTGCCGTGACTTTAGCGCTGAGAGAGCAAGGCTATAATTCTGAGCTTATCGCTTTCGCAGACGACAAGGATGGATTAAGAAAAGTTCCAGCCGGACTGCCAAAATCTTTGGGAAAGGATTTAGGACGACCAGTAACTGACATCCCAGACCTTTACGGATGCCACAAAAGCTATGGCGAACACATGACCTTACTGCTTCTTGAAGCCCTAGACAAGTGCGGAATAGAATACAAGTTCATGTCTGGCGCGGAAGCATACAGAAAAGGCTTGTTCAACGAGGAAATCAAGACGATACTTTTGAATGCTAAGAGGGTTGGCGAAATAGTTAATGAAGAGGTTGGACAAGAAAAGTTTTTGGAGGCTCTGCCCTATTTTGCTGTCTGCGAAAATTGTGGGCGCATATACACAACCAAAGCCTACGAGTTTCTTCCGAAAGAAAACAAAATTCTGTATGTATGTGAAGGGATGGAGGTTAAGGGGCGGTGGCTTGAAGGCTGCGGACATAAAGGCGAGGTAGACTACAGAAAAGGTGAGGGTAAACTCAATTGGAAAGGAGAGTTTGCAGTCAGGTGGAAAGCCTTAGACATAAGGTTTGAAGCGTATGGAAAAGAAGTTGCTGATTCTGCGCGGGTAAACGATCGTATATGCCGAGAAATATTCAATTGGGAACCGCCGTGCCACGCAAAATACGAGTTGTTCCTAAACAAAAGTGGCAAGAGACTCTCGAAATCAGCTGGAATAGTTTTTACTCCACAGACATGGTTTAAGTATGGTTCCCCCCAGTCGCTCATGCTGCTATTGCTGAAAAGGTTCGTTGGGGCTCGTGCCTTAGATGTGACTGACATACCGGCTTATATGAATGAGCTAGGCTATTTGGAAGACTTATACTTCGGAAGAAAAACACTGAAGGATGAAAGAGAACTGGTTAAGCTTCGGGGTTTATATGAATATTGCTGGATGCTGAAGCCTCCTGCAAAACCAAGCATTAACGTGCCATATAATCTGCTGACCTTTTTGGCTAAGATGGCGCCTAAAGGCAGTGAAGAAGAGTTCATAACCGAAAAACTTCGAAGTTATGGCTATTTGCAGAAAACTCAGACAATTGATGAGGGCTTGAAGAGGCGGGTCGAATTTGCTTTCAATTGGATAAGAGATTTTGAAGAAATAAAAGAAACAGCGGTAACCCTAACTCTGCAAGAAAAAGAGGCCGTAAAGGAATTAGTCGAAGTGTTAAGGGTTGAAAGTGAGGCTGAAAAAATCCAAAATGCCATATTCGGCACAGCCAAAAAACACAACCTAAGACCAGCAGAATTCTTCAAAACTCTATACAATATTCTAATTGGTGTGCCTCAAGGTCCAAAGCTAGGTCCGTATATTCTTGCAATGGGAAAGCAAAACGTTATGAATGCACTTGAGCATGTGCTAACAAACTATATTTAAACTGGAGAGCGTGTCTTTGCAAATTTGCGAAGTGTCTCCGGAAGAACTTGACTTTGTCTCTGCCGTTTGTCTAGACCCAAGTGTTCCGCTTCGGTGGCGGGAGATTATGGAGCCTTGTATGGTTGAAAGGAAGAACTGGCTTAAGGCTATGATGGCGAAGGGGTTGCAAGTTTCGGTTGCTCTTGAAAAGCCCAAAGCGGTTACTAGGTCTCTTGGGTCGAAAATTGAGAAGGTCAATGCGAAGGCTGTTCGCGGTACCATAGCTAAGGCTTTGATTGAGTATGTGCCTATCGAGTTTGCATGTGAGCCTGTAAAGGGAGGCAGTGGGCTTTTCATTAATTGCATTTGGGTTGTGCCGCCTTTTTGGCGTCGCGGTTTTGCAAGGGCTTTGTTGGAGAGATGTATCGAGAAGGCTCGAGCTTATGGTGGTGTGAGCGTGTTGGCGTATGATGGTGGCAAATGGTTTGGATTTTTTCCATATATGCCTGCAAGCTTCTTTGAAAAGTTTGGGTTTAAAGAGGTTGACCGCGATGGAAGCCGAGTGCTGTTGCATTTGAATCTAGGTGAGGATGAGCAGCCTAGGTTGATTAAGGCGAAAGCTAGGAAAGTTGGGGAAAGTGGCAAGTTGGTTGTGGCTGTGCTTTATAGTAGTCAGTGTCCTTGGTCTGGGTGGATGGTTGATAAGGTTAAACGTGGCATGAAGAGGTATGGTGCGGTGGTTAATGCAGTTAACACAGACGACAGAAGGGTGATTGAAGAATATGGATTGTCTAGGGGAGTTTGCATAAACGGTACGCCAGTGCTTAAGAGAATGGCATCATGGAAAGAAATTGATTTTGCAGTAAAACGAGTGATTGGGCATTAAAAACCCTTTTATGACCATGCCTAGAATTGTTGTTGCAGGGCCCGTAGTCTAGGCTGGATTAGGACGCTGGCCTGCGGAGCCGGAGTCCCATAGTGGCTTCGGTGTGGTTAGCCGGAGATCGAGGGTTCAAATCCCTCCGGGCCCGCCACTCTAGGTCTCTGCTGTGCCTAGCCCCCCTTATATATAGATTGAATCTTGGCTTCAATTTCAAGGTTGGTTTGGGTTTTTTTAGTGAGGACGGCAAAAGTACTAAATCTGACAAGAGCTAATGGTGATTCTTTAATTAGTTTTGTGCTTCGTAGGCTTTTAGTAGTTGGTTTATGTCTTTTCCAATGTTTTCGCCTTTGTAGCCACCTTCCAACACAAAGAACGTTGGTTTTCTCAGCCCTCCAATTTTCTTCCCAATTCCTTCGTAGCCTTTTTCAGTTAACCCAAGCGAAGCTAAATCCCCAATGTGCGTGTCAAACCCTGCTGAAACCGCAACAACTTCAAACCTGCCCACGTCAACTTGGCTTAAAGCCTTGTCAAGCGTTTCCAAATAAGCCTCATCTCCACAATCAGCCCACAATGGAAAATTAAGCGCGTTGCCCTCAGAAGTGTTGCCCGTGCCGGGATAATGCGGATGCCGATGCAACGAAACATACATGACCTTGCTGTCTCCCTGAAAGATTTCTTGAGTTCCATTCCCATGGTGCCCATCAATGTCCAAAATCAAAGTTGGCTTATCCAAATACTTCACAGCTATCGCGATATTATTCAAATAGCAAAACCCCCTCGTGTACACGCCTAATGCTGCGCCATTTCTCCCAGCATGATGTCCAGGTGGTCTCATAATTGAAAATCCATTAACCTTAGCCGCTAGAATGGCTCCTCCCGTCGCGAGTCTCGCAAAGTCGTAAATGTTATCATACGCAGGCGTGTCTGGATCCTCAACTAGACCTTTCTTAAGATTCCAAACGTAGTCCATATCATGAGCTTTCAACAAATCTTCTTCGGAGGCTAGTTCAGGCGCTAAAAACTCGTATCCTTTCCCCTTCAGAATTTCATAAGCCTTCCTAACTCTTTCAGGTCCTTCAATATGCCACGATCCATAACCTAAACATTTTTCTGAAAAGATTATTTTTGTCTTCATATGCGCTTACGCTCATAGGTGGATTGAGTGGTTATTTTCAAATTAAAATATAACCTCAACCCTAAAAAGTTTGAAGTAACTATAAAGGATAGAGAAAAGCGTCAATGGTTTCCGAGAATCCATTCGCAGATTTTCGCTTAGAATGTGAGGATATTTTAGAAGATGCTCTTAAGAAGCTTTTACCCCATATTCAAATTACTCATTTAGCATTGGAGAAACCGCCAACTCCAGAATTTGGGCAACTAGCTTCTTCATTGTGCTTTGAACTTGCTAAAACTATTAGCAAGAAGCCTACTGACTTGGCTAAGCATGTAGTTAAATCCATGAATAAGTCACGTTTTTCTTTGATTGAACGTGTTGTTTCTGCTGGAGAAGGCTACATAAACTTTCATGTGGATTTTGCCAAGTTTTCAGCGTTGACCATTGAATCAGCTAACATGCTTGACGCAGAATATGGTTTTGTTAAAACTGAAAAACCTTTGAAAATTATTGTGGAGCACACAAGCGCCAACCCACTGCATCCAATACACATTGGACACGCCCGAAACCCCATGCTGGGAGACACCATTGCCAGACTGCTCAGCGCCAGAGGTCACAACGTTTCGCGTCATTACTACATAGATGACGTTGGACGACAATCCTCAGTAGTTGCATACGGCTACTTGAAACTGGGTAAGTCAAAAGTTGAAGGAAAACCTGACCATTACATAGGGCAAGTCTACACAATAACAAGCTGCATTGTTGAGATTAACCGCTTAAAGAGAGAACTTGAACGCGCCAAGATGGTTGACGCTGAAGACGAAATTATCAAAATCAACAGAGAACTAGACGAGTGGGTTTCAATAGCAGCAGAGCTGAAGGGCAAATATCCGCAACTCTTCGAAGAACTCCTTAAAAAGATAAGCAAGGACGAAGATTCTGAAAGCGCGATTAGCAAGCTGAACAGAGCCTACGAGGCTGGAGAAGAAAAAGCCAGACAACTCGTCAGAGAAGTCAGTGAATTGTGCTTGAACGGTTTCAGAGAAACCCTAAGCAGAATAGGCGTTTCTTATGATTCGTGGGATTGGGAAGGCGGTTTCGTGTGGAATGGCAGCGTCGCAAGAGCCCTCCATAGATTGGAGAAGTCACCGTACGTGTATGAAGAGGGCGGAGTTTTAGAGTTTGACGCTGAAAAGGCTGTAAGAACTCTTGATTTGAAGGCGAAACTTGGTTTGCGTGAGGATTATGCGGTTCCGCCGTTAACGCTTGTGCGTGCAGATGGCACGACGCTTTACACAACGAGAGATGTGGCTTATCATCTGTGGAAGTTCGAGCGGGCGGATAAGGTGATCAACGTCATAGGCATGGACCAAACGTTGGCTCAGTTGCAGTTGAAGATTGCTTTGTACGCTTTGGGCTACAGCAAGCTTGCGGACAATCTTGTTCACTTCGCATACAATCTTGTTACACTTCCGGGCTACAAGATGTCCAGCCGAAGGGGTCGCTACATCACATTTGACGAAGTGATGAACGAAGCGGTGTTGAGGGCTTTCGAAGAGGTTTCGAAGCGGTCTCCGCAATTGTCAAAAGAGGAGAAACAGAAGATTGCAGAATTTGTGGGCGTGGGTGCAGTACGATACGCGCTTATAGAGGTTGACACTGGGAAAACCGTGATGTTCACGTGGGACAGAGTTCTGAACTTCGAAACAAACAGTGCTCCCTACATTCAATACACGCACGCGCGAGCTTGCAGCATCTTGCGTAAGGCTGGGAAGAAACCTGAAAATCCAGCTTACGAACTGTTAAAAGAGGAAATCGAGCATGGAATAGTTTTGGACTTGGCAGATTTCCCTGATGTTTTTGTCGAAGCAGCAGAGTTTCTTAAGCCTAATTTAATTGCTGATTACGCAAATGGCTTAGCGGACAAGTTTAACACGTTTTATAATGCGTTGCCTGTGATAAAGGCTGAACCGCAAGGACTTAGCGATGCAAGACTTGCTTTAGTTGACGCCGTAAGGATTGTGTTGAGAAATGCGCTTAACCTCATTGGCATAGTGGCACCGGAAAGGATGTGAAGAGATATCCTCCGCAAACCATTCTTGAACTGATAAAAAGGGTCATGTGCACTATGCAGACATTGAGAGAAAAGCGGTTGCAACATGCCTATGCTTCGCAACATCAAACGCAATAAGAAAACAATTCTATCACTACCTACTTGTGAACGGTTATGTGGAACGAGTCAGCCGAGGCGTCTACAAAATCACATCAAAAGGAGAAAAACTCTTAGAAATCTTGAATTAGGACAAAATTTTCCTCTTTTCAGGCATTTTTCTTGGGTGAAATGCAGGTTTTATATACTCTTGAATCACAAATGCTAAAATACTATTAAAACAGAAAAACTGAGGCTTACTAATGAGTCAAAAAAGGATAATCAGGATTGGCAATTGAGTGGAGGCGATGTTCTATGTCATTGAAAAAGAAAAAGGTAATAGGAATCGAAGCTCTTCAACCAAGCGAGATTGCTGAAGCTTCTGTATTGTTGAGCCGAGCTTACAATGCATCACCTCTTTTTGGTGCAGCATTAGGCGAGTCGAGTGAAAAACAACGCTCTACACTGGAAAAACTGTTTAAGATGATGTTGAAGAAGAAATCGGGTTTAGTATTCTCGGCAAAAGAGGATGGAAAGATCCTTGGAGTGATGCGCTTTCTCGAATGGCCTCAATGCCAGAAGGAATACAAGTCTTTGCGGACTCTCTTGCTGGCTCTCTTAGTGTTTCGCGGCAAAGCACTTAGACTGGGTAAATATTTCTCAGCTTGGGCAAAGCATGATCCAAATAAACCTCACCTGCATCTGAGCGCGATAGGCGTTTTGCCAGAAAGGCAGGGACAAGGCGTTGGAAGCTTATTGCTTAGCCACTTTTGTAAATATGTTGACGAACTCAAGCAAGCAGCATATCTGGAGACAGACTATCCAAGAAATGTTCATCTTTACGAACGTTTTGGCTTTACTGTAGTAGAAGAAGAGGCCGTTCACTCAGTGCCTAACTGGTTTATGTGGCGTCCTGCAGTGAGTACGTAAGAAACAGAAAATTTCTTCATAGCGCGCGCTGATGTTTTCGACACAGTTCTTCTATCACTGTTTTTTCATCACGGTTTTTTGATTAGGGTTCTTTTTGCCAAAATAGGTTAAATTTGGCTTGTTTCTCGTTTCTGTTTTGGGGTCAGAGTCTGTTTGGCAAGCGTAGGCGTTGATGACGTACGTGACGTGATTAATGTTAGCTCAGCTGAGATTCCAGACGCTAAGGTTTTGAAGATGATCAGGAGTGCTGAGGTTACGCTTAAACTGGAAACAAGCAAAAAGATCGACTACAGCAACTGCACTTATGCGGGTAAGGGTTTCAAATTTGGGGTGCTCCTTTAATTATGGCTACTGCTGTGCTTGTTCCTATTCTGTTTGCGCCAGCTTCAATCATGGCTACTGCATCAGCGTATGTTCTTATGCCGCCTGCCGCCTTAACGCCCATGTTTTTGCCAACCGTCTGCCGCATCAACCTAACATCTTCAACGGTTGCTCCTCCACCAAAAAAGCCGGTTGACGTTTTCACAAAGTCCGCTCCAGCCTCTTTGACAAGTTTACATGCAATTATCTTCTCGTCCCTTGTTAAGTAGGCAGTTTCAATAATGACTTTGACGATTATCTCTTTAGACAAGCGTTTAACATCTACAACAGCTGCTATGTCGCGCTTTACAAAGTCGTAATCACCGGATTTAAGCGCACTCAAGTTTATGACCATGTCCAACTCTTCTGCGCCATCCTCCACGGCTTTGACGGCTTCCAAAGCCTTTATTTCGGGCAGTGAAACGCCGAAGGGAAAGCCTACTGTTGAGCAAACCTTTATGTTTGAGCCTTTCTGGAGTTTTGCGGCAAGTTTTACGTAAACTGGATTAACGACTGCGCATCGAAAACCATATTGAACGGCTTCTTTGCACAAGCTCTCAATTTCGTTTTTTGTGGCAGTAGCCTTCACGTTTGTTGAATCTATTGTTTTAGCTAATTCTTCTGTTGAAATCTTCAACTATTTCGCCTCTTAACCTTAGACTAGGCAGATGTGCATTTAGCAATTGCTGGAAGAAATCCTCTTGCTCTTTGTTGAGGCTTATCCTTCCTATGAATAGGCTGTACATCTCGTTATAAGTGAACTCACCATTATCGGCAGGATCAACGAAGCATCGCCTTCAATCATAATGCGCTTTGCCTTTTCGTTTATTTTGCCCCATGAAACCGCTTCTCGGGGTCTTGCACCGGAAAGGCTACCATCCCATTCTACGGCAGTGCTGATATAAACCACATAGTTTAATCCTTCCCTGAACTGGTTCCACCAAAGTG
>Ga0315280_10000589_pt1 | contig 67273 bp, 72 predicted proteins | sample YL17G06_40_MG_FD_203697 | JGI IMG/M metagenome (GOLD analysis project Ga0315280, IMG submission 203697) | Sediment microbial communities from Yellowstone Lake, YNP, Wyoming, USA - YL17G06_40 | ecosystem: Environmental > Aquatic > Freshwater > Lake > Sediment | place: USA: Wyoming | collected... | reverse complement strand
AAGTGGCGCCCCGAGCGGGATTCGAACCCGCGGCGTAGGCTCGACAGGCCTACATGTTTGGCCTCCGAAGTCATCCATTACCTCGGATTAGACCGGGCTACACCATCGGGGCTCCGACAAAGGTTCGATTCATGTAATATTAAACATTCCCAAAATCCGCAAACAAAGTGGGCTGGCAGCGTCTCGGATTTCCCGCCGGCTCTCGCACGGCAGTACCGACCGAATCGCTGGCAGGCTTAACTTCCGGGATCTGACGAGACCGGGTGTGACCCCGCCGCTTTGGCCGCCAACCCAATTAATTTGGATTTTCGAATTTAAAAAGTGAGTGGTTTCCGTAACGCTCGTTGTTCATTTTTAAATAATCTCCGCCCAAAGCCTTGGCGGGCACATTTGCCGAGGCATTCACGTGATGTGATAAATTACATCAAAACCGCTGATGCTAGCTATTCAAAGATAATTACCTGCGTGAGGGACAAGTACAATAGAAAGATTTCGAAAGGGTTGGTGAGTTATTACCGGGGAGAAAGAAAAGGGCGAATCAAATCGTTTCACAAAGAAAATGTCAGTCGAGCTGAATGGGACTGGCTCGTGGGATTGTACTATGCTGATGGAAGCATATTCATGGATCGACATGAGTACATGATAGTTTTTGCTCTCTCCACGCATGAACGAGAGATACTTGACAAATTGCTTGATATTTTATCGAAGATGAAGCTAAAACCTCGAACATGGACCAATACCAACCTTGTCCTTGTTAGAGTTTCGTCTAAATTATTTTATTCATCATTGCCAAACAGGCGGGATCTCTATCAACCACAGCATCCGTTGGCATACCTCGCAGGGCTAATGGATGGCGATGGGTCTATAAAAAGATCTCGTGGAGGAGAGAAATGGAAGTTTACCCAAGCGAAGTATCCTCATTTGGTGAAGCAGATAACCGAGATCTGTAAAAAATATGGAAGAATCACCATCGGGACCCGGAAACCGGACAGCAGAAGAAAACTGTTGTGTTATGATGTATATTTTCTTAAAGATACAAGAACAAGCCTCATCAAAAATGATTTTGCAAAATATTGCATTCGTTGCCGAACCCTAGATAAATATGGTCCCGCGGGCCGGATTTGAACCGGCGACATTTCCTGGGATTTGAGATTTTGTATCTCGAAATCCTGTCGGTAGCCACCTTGGGTCTTTGGCCCGCCTCGCGGCGAACAGCCGACCACTCTAACCAGGCTGAGTTACCGCGGGACCAGATAAAAAATGGATTTCTAAATTCTTAAGCCTTGTCAGATGAACTCGCGCAACCTTCGCACGGCGTTCAGCTTGTCCCTCTGGCCTATCTTGGCCCCATCTATGGCGCTCTCCAAAATTTCAGTTGTCCTCTGATAAGTCTGCCTGTCCACCGGGAATGGTATGCCGTCCTTTCCACCGTGGGCGAAGCTGTACTTCGCGGGATCCCTCCAGGACGGCGGCTTACCATAGATCAAATCAGAGATGAGCGCTAATGCTCGCACGGCCTTCGGCCCGATCCCCCTTATCGCGACCAACTCCTCGTAGTTCTCGGGCTGTAGCTCGTACGCCCTCCGAAGGGCCACGACCGTCCTCTCGGTCAGATCAGTGATGGCGTGGTTAGTCGGCATGACCAGCTTCAGCACCTGCGGGCTCCTACCAAAGTAATCGTCCAGCGATCGTTGCTCCTCTCCCCTGACGTACACCATCAGCTTATTCGGGTCTTCCTTTACCAGGTCCACGCTTGCCGACCTCGCCTCATCGCTCTCGCGCGCAGTCATGTCAAGCACGACCTCCTCCCGCCTGTCCCCGGCTATTCCGGAATGCGGCTCTTCGACAAAGCTCTTGATGCCATCTGAAAGCCAATGATATCGCCTAGCAAGGCGCCCGTTCATCCCCTGCTGTATCACGCCCCAGTCGCCATCCTCGCTGAACACGAAGGTGTGGTGGTAGAGTTGATATCCGTCCTGGACGCAGGCGTTGTCGACCTTGGCGGACATCTTACTCCCATAAATTAGCTCATCGATTTTTTTCTCTCCCAAAGAAAAATCATCCGCGATCTTCTGGATTTCATCTGGTGCCCTTTTCGAGGCCCTTCCCTTGCCCCCGCAAACCGCTATTCCGAACTTCTCCGGCTTCAGCGCCTCCTTCAGGGCTCCCATCGTCACAGTGGTCGTGCCACTCGAATGCCAATCGTATCCGAGCATGCAGCTGAGGGCCTGAAAAAAGAAAGGATCGCCAATTCGTCTGATGAATTCCCGCTTTCCGTACTCTTGCACGATTACCTCAGTTATGGCCCCGCCCAGACGCTTCATCCGGACGAAAAGCCAAGGCGGGCATCTCCCGGGGTGTAGAGGGAGTTCGGCGACTCCAGTCCTCTTCAATTTCTCTCCGATTAAAAATTGAGGCTGTTTTTCTAAAGGTTTTACCGGGAGAGGTGGATGAAAGTAATAATTGGTTTTAATCCGATTTTTCCGCGAGTTTGCCAACGCGCAGAACCTTCCTGAGTAATTCGTTGCAGATTTCGCTGAAGGTTGGATGCGGTTCGCGAGAAGCACGCATATCTTCGATCTTAGCAAAAATATCGCCATCAAAGGAGATTATCCTCTGAACTTTCGTGGGCTGAAGGAGGACCTCAACTTGATCCTTCTTAACTTTCTTTTTAATTCTCATTGTTCACAAAGAATCACAATTGAGTCATGTGTTTTGAACTTTTCGCCCCGTTGAATTGGGACTATACATTGAGCAGTTCACAGCAGCAGAATCTACACAAGCGGCGAATTTTCGATAGGACAACCTAACCCGATGCCTGGATTTCTAAAAAGTACCATTAGACGATAGTTCAGTCACTTCGTCAAGTAGTAACCCGCTGCCTTCTGGCGCGCCACTCTCTTTGCGTAGCCCTTCGCCACGAGCTCCATCAAGGCATTATTGGCCATGCCCTTGGGCAAGCCAGCAGAGCGCATGGCGTCGTCTGCCGTCTTGACGGAATCCGGGCTCGTTGCGCCGAGCTTTTTCAGCGCATCGTACACTTTTTTGCCAGATGGCGTTAAATCATCTGCCATTTTTTCCACCTCAACCCACTTGTGTTTGCCTGAGCTTATTTTAAACCCTTGCCCCCCTTGATCTCCAAACTCATGTCGAGGGCAGGCGCTCTAAACGTCATGTAACTTGAGGATATGATGTCCACACCCGTAGCCGCATAGCTGGCGACGTTTGATGGATCTATTCCCCCCGAGGCCTCGAGAATTACGCAACGGCGGAGGCCAGCTTTAGTGATCGTCTCAATAGCACGCTTAACGTCTGCAGGCCGCATGTTGTCGAACATCACGATGTCTGCACCAGTGCGAGCCGCATCAAGCGCGTCCTTTGAGCTGTTAACCTCTATCTCCACCTTCTTCGAAAAGCTCGCGCCACGTGCTTTCTTAACGGCTTTCTCAATCGATCCGACGAGCCTGATATGATCGCCCTTGATCAGCACACAGTCGTCCAGCCTAAATCTGTGCGGATCCCCGCCTCCGAGCCTTATCGCACGCTTGTCGAAGTAACTCAACAAAGGCATCGTCTTGCGCGTTGCCGCTAGGACGACATCTGAATTGGCCTTCCGGGCTCGTTCAAGCATTTCCAAGGTTGCTGTAGCCACACCGCTCATGCGCATTAGTAAATTCAGCGCTGTGCGCTCAGCAGCTAAGATTCCACGGGCTGAACCATCAACTCGCATAACCACAGCACCCGGTCTGATGCGCTGTCCATCCTGTTTCACTATTCTTGTCCGAACCCCAACCTCATCGAACGCTATGGCCGCCTCCGCAACGCCCGCTAGAACCCCTTGTTGATTTACAATTATCTCTGCCCCAGCGTTCATCCCCTCAGGTACCAAAGCTTCTGATGTTATATCCGCAAAACCGATGTCCTCTGCCAACATTTCCCTGATTTTTCTCCTGACGATCATGCTAATCACGCGTGGCCCTCCCGGAAATCTCTAGCATTCGTTCGATTGCGACGCGAGCACGATCCGCGATATCTGGCGAAACAGTTACCACATGCTGCCTATCACGCAGGGATAAGTAAACCTTCTCAAGCGTGTGTTTCTTCATCTGTTGACATACGGCTGTTCCTAGCGCAGGTATGAATTCCTTATCCGGATTTTCTCGTTTTAGTTTATCGATCATGCTTATCTCGGTCCCGATTATGAATTGCCTTGCAGGTGAGGCCCTTGCGCGCAATGTCATTTGGCTAGTGCTGCAGATGTGGTCCGCAAGTTGTTGAACCTCAGGGTCACACTCCGGATGAACTAGGATCTCTGCATCCGGGTACTTTTCCTTGAGGAGTGCAACATCCGCCGGCGCAAACATCCTGTGCACATAGCAACATCCATGCTCAGGGAGCGGGATAACGGTCTTGCTCGTGCGACGCTGTACGAACCAAGCTAAATTTTTATCCGGCCCAAAAAGGACCTCCTGTTCATCAAGTGCGTCCACTATTAGCGGTGCATTTGCTGAAGTACATATGACGTCTGCCTCAGCCTTTGCATCGGCAAGCGTGTTTACGTACAGCACTACTGCAGCATCTGGATGTTTTTTCCTGGCCTCTCGCACGGCACTGGCTGGCAGCTGGGCCGCCAACGGACACTCCGCGGCAGGATCCGGAATCAGCACGGTTTTATTTGGATTGAGAAGAGCAGCTGTCTCGGCCATAAAATTCACGCCAGCCAGCACTATAAGCCCAGCATCGACTTTTGCTGAATACTTCGCTAAATCCAAAGAGTCACCGACGTAGTCTGCGATGAGCTGAATTTCTGTCCTTTGATAGTTATGAGCCAAAATAACCGCATTTCTTTCCTTTTTTAGCTTGGATATTTCTTCCTTTAACTCTCCTTGATGCATGATTAGCCCCCAACTTAAATTGGTGATATACATTTATTCTTTTCCAATAGGATGAGATTGTATTTCATATTCCTAACTAACTTCCACTTTAGTCGAATTTTTACTAAAATTTCATTAAATGCCTTGGCTAATGGTAGAAAGTGATAAATAGGCTCTTTTTATATTCCAAATCCTATTAATGAGATTAAACATATCGAGATGAGGGAAAAGCATGCGTCGCTACAAGCATCTGGATGAAGTATTAAAACTGATGTGGCAGCCCGAGCTGATCAGGAACATTGGGATAGTTGCCCACGTCGACCACGGCAAGACGACGCTCACCGATAGTTTGGTCGCCGCATCCGGCATAATATCCTTTGAGCTGGCCGGCGAGCAGCTCTTTACAGACTTCCTTGAGATCGAACAACAGCGGGGAATCACCATTCAAACCTCAGCCGTCAGCCTTGCTCACAACTTCGAAGGCAAGGAGTACTTGATCAACCTGTTGGATACGCCTGGACACGTCGACTTCAGCGGCGACGTCACACGTGCCTTACGCGCCATAGATGGTGCCGTGGTGGTGATAGATGCTGTAGAAGGTGTCATGGTACAGACTGAAACTGTGCTGCGCCAGGCCCTGCGAGAGCGAGCCAGGCCCGTGCTCTACATAAACAAGGTCGACCGCCTCATCGATGAGCTCAGGCTCACACCTGAAGGCATGCAGGAACGCTTCGTCAAAATCATAACAAAGTTCAATCAGCTGATTAAAAGGTATGCTCCACCGGATGTCGCTGAAAAATGGAATGTGAGCGTAGAGGGCGGCTCGGTGGCCTTCGGCTCGGCTAAGGAAAAATGGGCCGTATCCATCACACAGATGAAGAAGAAAAACATCACCTTCAAGGATATCATCGACGCTTACCACACAAATAACCAAGCCGAGCTCGCAAAGAAGAGCCCGGTTTACGAAGTCATCCTCGACATGGCAATACGCCACCTACCGAATCCGAAACAGGCGCAGGCTGACCGGATTCCGGTGATATGGAAGGGCGATCTAAACAGCGAGCTAGGTAAGGATATGATCGCCGCAAACCCCGATGGTAAGATTTGCATGGTGATCACCGACATCATCGTTGATGAGCACGCCGGCGTCATCTCGACTGGGCGAGTCTTTTCGGGCACCCTCGAGAAAGGTAAAGCCGTCCACCTCGTCGGCGCTGGCCAAGATTCAAGGATTCAACAGGTAGGAGTTTACATGGGGCCGGACCGGGTCATGGTCGACAAGGTCCCTGCTGGCAACATCGGCGCGATCATAGGCATGAAGGAAGCGTACGTCGGGGAAACCCTAATCGAGGCGGGCGCTGAGGGCAAGGGCTTCGAGGAGCTGCGCTACGTCAGCGAACCCGTCGTCACGGTTGCGGTTGAACCGAAGAATTTCCAAGATTTGCCAAAGCTTGTGACCGAACTCAAGAAGATCTCGCGGGAGGACCCGAACGTCAGGATTAAGATCAACGAAGAAACAGGCGAGTACCTCGTCTCTGGAATGGGCGAGCTCCACCTAGAGATTGTGGAGTACAAGCTGAAGGAAGCCGGAATGGAGGTCAAAGCTTCCGAGCCGATAGTCGTGTACCGCGAGACCATCATGGGCAAAGGTGGGCCGGTAGAGGGAAAATCTCCCAACAAGCATAACCGCTTCATGATAGCAGTGGAGCCACTCGAACCTGAAGTCATTAAGGCGATCGAGGAGGGCAAGGTCTATCTCAAGCAGGACCGTAAGGAGAGGGCAAATGTGCTTCGCGATCTAGGTTGGGATACGCACGCCGCTCGAAACATCATAACAATGGATGGTCCGAACATCCTCACGGATATCACCAAAGGTGTCCAGTACATGAGGGAGGTCGAAGATTACGTCATCGAAGCGTTCACAAACGTTGTGAATGAAGGACCTGTCATGCGTGAGCCCACCCGAGGGCTGAAAGTTCTCGTAACAGACGTTACGCTTCACGAGGACTCCGTTCACAGGGGCCCAGCACAGATCATACCAGCGGTGAGGCGGGCCACTCAAGCGGCCATATTGTTGGACAACCCCGTCGTCCTCGAGCCTATCCTGAAGCTGGAGGTGCGCGTGCCGCAGGAGTTCCTGGGCGGCGCTACTCGAGTTATCCAAGGAAGGCGAGGTCGTATCATCACGATGGAATCCGAGGAGGATATCGCCATCATAAAAGCTACCATACCGGTCGCCAATTCCTTCGGGCTAGCAGCCGAGATGCGTTCGGAGACCGAAGGCCGAGCACTATGGGGCACTGAATTCGATCGATTCGAGCCGATGCCACGTGAGCTTCAGGATCAAACAATTCGAGACACTCGAAAACGAAAGGGCCTGAAGGTTGAGCCTCCAAAGCCTGAGGATTTCATGGAGTGATGAGCCCGAGGTTAGAAAGCTAGTGGAGCCAATACGGTTTCTTAATTGTTTCAAATGCATGCACAGCCGCGGTGATGCCTTCGGCGCATGATGTAGCTATTAGCCTGACCTCCCCAGTGACGTCTCCGGCCGCGAATACCCCCTTAATGTTAGTTTGAAGGTTTCTGTCGACCTTCAACGAGCCATCCTTCCGCAATTTGAACCCATTATTTTCCAAAAATATCTTGACCGGTTCGAAACCTATGGAGACGAAAAGCTCTTCTACGTTGAGGATTTTCTTTTCGCCGGTCTCATGATTGATTGTTTTAATTCTGTCAATTTTTCCTGTACTGTCTTCAAACGCATTAACAATCTCAGTGTTGTAGACGATTTTAGTCCCCAGGTTCTCTGCAAGTTTAACAGTGCTTTCCTTGGCCTTCGCGTACCTGTTCTTGACGAGTATCGTTATGTTTTTCGTTATATCGTTGAGCTGAACTGCGGTATCGAAGGCGTGGTCTCCTCCCCCGACGATGATTGTTCGTTTATTTTTGAAGGCTTCGGGATTCTTTATTGTATAGTGAACATTGGGAACATCGGAATCTTTCAATACTTCCAATTTTCTGGGGACGTTAAAAATTCCGGTGCAAACTATGACTCTTTTCGCTCTGTAGATGTCTTGAGTAGTTTTTAATGTTAGGTTATTTCTTTTTCTTTCTATTTCAAGTACCTCTTCACCGCAACTGATCTCCGCGCCCGCGTTCTTAGCCTGCATGAACAACATTCTACTCAGTTCCTTACCGAGTATGCCCACTGGAAAACCGGGATGATCCCTGATGATCTTGTCGGGGTAAAGGAGAACGGGCAAGCCGCCAGGGAAGTCGTATTTTTCTATGATGAGACAACTCAAACCTCTGAATGAAATGTTTGCCGCGGCCGTCAAACCGGCAGGACCAGCTCCCACGACAATTACGTCGTAAGTTTTCATACAATTCACTTTATTTTCGAAGTTATTCAATCTTTGTTTCAGGATTTTTCAATCATCATTTTTCAAATCGCACGCTGTTCCGTATTATCGGGTGGTCCTGAATTTTGCTCATGAATAAGTTGTCAGCTATCATACCAAATTTCTCTGGTTCGAGATCCATCACGCGAACATCAGCGAACTCCTTCGGAAGTTTATTGTCCAAAAGTTCTCTTCTCTGGTCCTTTTGCAATTTCATATCTGGGAATACCTGGCCGAAAGAATGGTACAATGCATTGCGCACCTTTTGGCGTCGATGCTGAAACAGCGCTCGGACGACATCAAAGAACATTTTCTCATCGGTTACCTTGAAGGGGGCCTCGCGCGGCCTGAGCCTGACCACAGCAGAAAATACCTTTGGCTGGGGTAGGAACGCCGAGGGCAACACCTTTTCGAGCATCTCGACCTCAGCGCGATAGTAGACGTTGACCGTCAAACGCCCGTAGTCATTTGACCCCGGGCTGGCGATCAATCGCTCGGCAAACTCCCACTGGTACATCAGCACCGCCAGCTCGAAATCATGGTCGAGCAACATGAACGTCACATCGGAAGAAATGCCGTACGGTAGATTCGCGACCACTTTATCGAACTTCGGCAGCTCCGTTTGCAGGACATCACCGTGCACGATTTTTGTGTTCGGATGGCCCCTCAACCGCTCGCGCAGGATTTTGACGAACCGTCCATCGCGCTCGACTGCTATAACTTTTCTGGCACGTTCGGCCAACAATCGGGTAAGGTTACCGATTCCGGCGCCTATCTCGAGCACTTCGTCCTTTTTGGAAACATCGGCGTAACCGACGATCCGCTCCAAAAGACCTGGGTCGACCACGTGGTGCTGGCCAGCTCGTTTGCTCAGCCTTATACCGTACTTTCGCAGAACTGATAGAGTTCGTTCGGCCATACAATTCCGTGTTTTTATAACACCTCCTTTGAAATAGATGCCGGGGTACTAACTTGGTTTCGGAAGCATTCCTCCGCAAAAAATTTGAACTTTTAAAAAGGATGAAAAAGGGCACCAAGCTCACCGATTCCCTCAAGGAAGCGATAATCGACACCTACGGGACTCGGGCAGTTAAAGCACTCGATGCCATCGAAAATCGCGGGGTGGTAAAACGTGGCGACAGGTGGTTCGTCCGAGGCAAGAGCGATGAATACGAGGTCGTCCAGGCGTTTTGTAGCTGCCGTGATTATGTGCTAAATATTGTTACCGAAAAAGTCGATGTCGACATGTGTTATCATGCCCTGGCGAAAAGGATATGTGAGCTGCTCGACGCTTACTACGTTGGTGGTTGAATGCGCCTGGTGATCAAGTTCGGCGGAGTCCCGGTCAAGGACGGCAACAGCATCCTTAACGCCGCGAAGTTTGCCGTGAATCGCCATAAAAAAGGCGATAAGGTCGTGGTCGTCACCTCAGCTATGGCCAGCGTAACGGACCAACTGATAGAGGTAGCGCAAAAGTTGGTTGAACATCGCTCAAATCCAAAGCGGCTTATCCCGGAGTTCATGAACCACATCTCGAGCAAGCATTTTCAGGCATGCCGAGCTGCGATAGATGATAAAGATAATTTATATGAGACAACCCGCATCGTCAAGGACACGCTCAATGGTCTGGAGCGCGCGCTTACCGGCATATCCTATCTAGGCGAACTTTCAGCTCGTTCGCAGGATCTTATCATGTCGTTCGGCGAGCGATTATCCGCACCAATCCTTGCGGGGTCTATAAAGTCACTGGGGGTGCCGTCTCTCTATCTAACGGGCTTTGAGGCTGGGATAGTAACCGACGACTGTTACACCGAGGCCAAACCGTTGATGGACCGGACGCGCAAGCTCGTGCGCCAGCGGCTGGAAAAGCTTCTCACAAAAGGCGATTTACCGGTGGTCACTGGTTTCGTAGCCGGCACAACAAAAGGCACCGTGACAACGCTAGGCAGGGGCGGCTCAGATTATTCTGCGTCCATCGTCGGCGCGGCCTTGAAAGCGGACGAGATCTGGATAATGACCGATGTCGATGGAATAATGACCACCGACCCCAAGATCGAGCCCAGCGCTAAGGTGATCGAAGTCATCTCGTACCTCGAAGCTACTGAACTCGCTTACTTCGGTGCAAAGGTCTTACATCCAAAGACAATTCAGCCAGCTATGGAACTCGATATCCCAGTGCGGGTGCGAAATGCTTCTAAGCCCGAAAATGAGGGCACACTAATCGTTCGAAAAACAGAGCGAGGCGAGGGAATCGTCAAGGCGATAACCGCGAGCAAAAAGGTTTCCCTCATAACCGTCAGTGGTGCGGGTATGATAGGTGTGCCCGGCGTGGCTGCTGCCGTTTTCGACATCCTAGGCCGATCTGGCGTCAATGTATTGATGATCTCACAGAGCTCCTCACAGGCAAACATCAGTTTCGCTGTTGAGCGGAAGGATCTCGATGCCGCAATCAACAGCCTTCGCAAGGGATTCTCTGAACGACGCTGCGACTGGACCATCGAATTCGATCGGGATGTCAGCCTTATCGCCACTGTGGGCGCAGGGATGAAAGGCATGCCAGGAGTTGCGGCCCGGGTGTTCAACACGATCGGGCGAAACAAAATAAACATCCTCATGATCGCCCAAGGATCATCGGAGCTCAACATTTCATTCGCAACCGACGAGCATGATGCTGTTAAAGCAGTGCGAGCTTTGCACGGAGAATTCCTATCGGGCAGAGGTCGTTGATCGGGCATTCTGTGCAAAGCGGGCTAATAGCTCGGCAGTAGCGACGTCCATGTTGGATCAGCAGCATGTGAGCCAATCCCCTCTGGCCACGCGGTATTAGCTCCTCGAGCCTGAGCCTAACCTCTTCATAACCATCATTCGGCTGGGCAATGCCGAGGCGCTTCGAGACCCTAAAAATATGAGTGTCTATTGGAACGACATCCCGTTTGCCTGCAAACTCGAGCGCCACGTCAGCAGTTTTATAGCCAACGCCCGGCAATGAGAGCAGCTCCTGACGTGAGTTATTCAATGGCATTCGCAACACATGGCCAAGGTCCCCACGGTAGCGCTCGAGCACCAAATTCGAGAGTTGCTTGATGCGCTTCGATTTGGTCCTATACAACCCAGCTTGCTTGATGAGCTTTTGGATGTCACGAACGTCCGCTTTCGCGAGTTGCTCTGGGCTCTTGTACTTAGCTGTGAGTCGTTTGAACGCAGGCCGGCTGTTGCGGTCGCTCGTGTTCTGCGAGAGCACGGTGCCGACCAACAGCAGGAATGGGTCATTCGTGTAACTTCGCCATGGTTTGAACATAGCACCCAAGCGACCTATGATTTTAATCATACGAATTCGTTCTTTCAAAACATCCCATCCTTAAATCCAATACCAACATACTAAATGATCGGTTGGGGCCCTTGAATATTCTATATGTACTTTATCCGATGTTCCTGTTTGGCTCTTTGGCATTTGGACTTGAGGCTATGTTACTAGGTTTAGGTGGACAATTATCCTCCCTTTACCGTCGCGATAGAAAGAGGGTTCTTAAGGTAGCATCTCTGGTCGGTCTCAGTGTTGTGGGCCTATCAATCGCGACCTCGACCGCTCTAGATTTTGGCCCTGTTTACTTCTGTGCATTCGTGCTCGTGTACACACTGCTTACGAGTACGGTCCTTAGTCTGTTCAAAACAAGGTTCATTAAGCCGGAACTGCCAACGCCGCCTCAGATCTCTGATGCAGAAATCAAACAAGTGCTACAAAAACGGGGTTTCAATGAAATCGTAGAAGAGGAAAAAGATTAATTGACTTCTAATTTTTTATCTTTGTTAAAAATCGTTTAAAAACATAAATTAACAAAAAGAAAAGCTTTTTAAATAATATTAATGAGGCTAATGAGGTCGGTTGGTGGAACAAAAATGAATCAGAAAACCACTGGGGAATCAATAAAATGGGTCGTTGAAGATCCGCGACAAGAGGGAATCTGGTGGCCATCCAATGAGCTCAAAAAGATGGCCTGGGTTAGTGATGAGTCAATATACAAAAAGGCTAGTGAGGATCCTGTAAAATTTTGGGCCGATCGCGCTCGTGAGGGACTCCATTGGTTCAAGGAATGGGACAAAACCTATGAATGGACCCCTCCTCACTTCAAATGGTTCGTCGGGGGAAAGATAAACGCGTCCTACAACGCCGTGGATAGACATTTCAACTCCAAAAAAAAGGACAAGACCGCAATAATATGGGAACCCGAACCAACCGAAGAACCGAGCAGGATTTTGACCTACTCCGACTTGTATCGTGAGGTCAATAAATTCGCAAATGTCCTAAAGGGCCTCGGAGTGAAAAAAGGCGACAGAGTTAGCATTTACCTGCCCATGATCCCTGAGATCCAAATAGCGATGCTGGCATGCGCTCGCATAGGTGCGGTGCATAGCGTGGTGTTTTCTGCCTTCAGTGCTGAATCCCTCAAGACGAGATTAAAAGATGCGGAAGCCAAGGTCCTCGTCACAGCAAACGGCTATTACCGCAGAGGTAAGTTGCTGAACCTCAAGGCCGAGGCGGACAAAGGGGCGGAAGGAACGGCCGTAAAAGACATCGTGGTCGTCAGAAGGGCGGCCTTAGATGTGAACATGCTCGAGGGCAGAGACCACTGGTGGCACGAGCTGATGGAAAATGCTGACGACCATTGTGAGCCTGAGGTTATGGATAGCGAGGATATGTTGTTCATACTTTACACCAGCGGAACCACGGGCAAGCCAAAGGGGGTAGTACACACCACTGGGGGGTACTTAACCCAGGCCTATTGGACGACGAAGTGGGATTTTGATCTCCACGATTGGGACATCTTTTGGTGTACGGCCGACATAGGTTGGGTAACGGGTCACACCTACTCATGCTATGGCCCACTCACACTGGGTGCGACAATGCTCATGTACGAGGGGGCTCCAGATTTCCCGGAACCGGACAGGTGGTGGAAAATAGTGGAGAAGTACGGCGTAAATGTACTTTACACCGCCCCTACGGCGATAAGGATGTTTGTTAAAAATGGGGAAGAATGGCCGAAAAAACATGACCTGAGCAGCATCCGGATATTGAGCACAGTTGGAGAGCCCATCGACAGAGAGGCATGGCTGTGGTATTTCAATAATATCGGGGGCGGAAGGTGCCCCATAATCGATACATGGTGGCAGACGGAAACTGGCGGAACCCTGATAAACTCGCTTCCAGGGATAGGCCCCTTCATACCAACCGTTGCGGGCAGGAGCTTCCCCGGTACAAAGCATAAAGTCCTCGACGATGCGGGTAACGAAGTCGGTGTGGGTGAATCTGGAAGCCTGGTACAATTGAGCCCATTCGCCCCAGGCATGCTGAGAAACATCTACAAGGATCCAGCTAGGTACAAGGAGATGTACTTCAGCAGATACGGCGATAAAATCTATTACACTTACGATGGGGCGAGAGTTTGGGACGAGATTTATAACATCAGGCTGGGCGGCAGGGAAGACGACGTGATGAAGGTGGCGGGACACAGACTTGCCACAGCTGAAGTGGAAACCGCGCTGACCGAACATGAGTCGGTTGCAGAGGCTGCAGTGGTTCCAGCACCTCATGAAATAAAGGGCGAAGTTCCGGTTGCCTTCGTGATACTCCGAAAAGGAGAACCTTCCGATAAACTCGCAAATGAAATATCAGCCCAAGTTGCCAAGGTTATAGGACCAACTGCCAAGCCTGAAAAAATTATTTTTACGTCTGATCTCCCGAAGACTAGGAGTGGGAAAATCATGAGGAGGATCCTGAAAAGCTTGGTGAGGAATGAACCCATAGGAGACACCACAACTCTCATGAACCCCGAGTCCGTTGAGGAACTCAAGAAAAAGGTCGGCTACAAGTCAAATTGAGCCATTTTTAGTAACCTACCAGAAACTGCAGCAGTTATGAGGAGATAGCTGAGTAGCGCTTGTCGAACTCTTTTACTAAATCTTTGACCGGTTTGAACTCGGCCATGTAAGGTTTAAGATCTTCATGAACGGCTTGCCAAAGCTCATGAAGTTCCTTTGAATTGTTGCCGCGCTCTTTGTATTTTATCGCCTGAACCAGCATCGAAATGTAATCCGCGGCATGTACGAGCTTAGCCTCGGGTGTGCGTTTTTCGCTGTACTCCTGCCACAATTTCAAATATCTTCCACCGCTTGGTATGCTCCGCAGATTGTCCTCCAAAGCTCGTTGCTCCATACGGTCCTTCAAGCCTCTTGATCCCAAGTATTTCAACGCCGTGTATGGAAAATCAGTTACCGAGGCCTCCGCCCAATCGTGCAGAATTGCCATGCTTAGCGCTCGTTGGGGATCCAGCTTTACTCCAGAACGTCCCAGTTCATCGATTAGCAAAAGTGTGATCGCGGAGACTTCAAACGAGTGCTGGGCCACATCCTCAACTTCGCTTAAAGAAACATTACAAAAAAGCCAGCCCGACCGCGGCATCCGTTTGAGATTGTTTAGTCTTTCTAGAAATTCTTGCACCCTACCACCCCATCGTGACGAGCTTTGCCTGTTTTACGCCGCGAAGAGCACCGAGCCGATCGACGAGCTGCCGGATATCGTCCCCTCGACCTTTTACGATTAGCGCCTCCAGACAATGTTTATCGTCAAGATGAAGGTGCTGAACCGCGCCTATTATTCCCCTGTTGGCATGTTGGATGTTCATCAGTGAATCAGTCAACCCTCGGATATCGTGCTCGTATACCACCAATAATGCCCCCAGCTGCTCTCCCTTTAGCTCTTGGCGCCACCTGTAGCTCGCCAGAAAATCTCTTATGGCATCCCTGACCGCTTCAGAGCGGCTGCTGTAACCCTGAGATTTAAGCGCACCGTTAAGCTCCCTGAGCAAGTCATTAGGCAAAGCCAAGCTTACCCTGGTTATTTTCTCCGACATGTACACCTCTCTAACCTAGATAGCATGCGTTTTCAGCCTTTCTATTGCCGGCCAGCTCAAGAAATCTCGACCTTGCTTCAAAATATTTAAATATTAAAAATTTAAGAAAAAGTAATAATTAAAAAGGAGGTAAAACAAATGGTCTGTTACACGATTCCTCTGGTAGCTGCTGTGATATCATCTGTGGTATGGAACTCAAAACGAAAGGGTCCATCGGGCTGGTGGCTCAACTTGATGCTCTACGGCGCAGCGCTGTTTGGAGCAATTGACCACCTCTGGCACGGCGAGCTGTTCCTCATTGGGCAAGCGCCGTTCATGGATCTGCTCCTAGGGGCCACCATCACAGGTGCGGTATTTACTGGATGGGGAATAACTCTTGGGATAGCTAGGAAATATCCAGATCTAAGTCGCCGCATGGGCTACCGCATGGGGATATTGCGACCTGGTGAAAAAAGCTGATTTTCACGCGGGCCATATTCCAGATGATTCGAGGCGGAAAGGCATTTAATTAGGGATACCTATTTTTATCTGGTGAGTTGAATGGAAGAAGCACCTGTCGGGAAGAAGCTCGTGGGGAAAGTGTCCCACTACTTCTCTAAAATCGGAGTGGGGGTCATCGAGCTCAGCGACGAGCTCAAAGTTGGCGACAGGATATCCATTGAAGGTGCAACGACCAACGTACAGCAAACTGTGCGTTCAATGCAGATTGAGCACGCGGAAGTGCAGAGTGCCGGTCCAGGGGATGCAATCGGCATGAAAGTTGATCAGAGGGTAAGGGAAGGAGACCTCGCATACAAGCTGGATTAAGATTCTACCACCACAAGTAAAAGCTTCGAGAATTTTTGCGCCGACTTGCTACTTTGGGGCATTTATGGTCTTATTTATTTGATTCTCCATCATGTGCCCGCGCACACACACTTCGGCCTGTTTGACCGCGGATTCGGCAGCTGATTTCACCTGTTGTGCTAGGTAGAAAGCGATTGGACAAAAAGATGAAGTTGGTCTGAAAACTATTTTTGCACGATCCCCTTTGACGGTCACCTCTTCAATCAAACCCATATCAACGATATTAATGCCTGTCTCTGGATCTATGACCCCCCGCAGCTTCTCCTTTATTTTCTCTGCCTTATCCATACGAACTCCCTAAACTAGTTCTTCTCCCGGTCTCCACTCGAAGTGCTCCTCTAACAGAGTATACGCGGCCGATGGAGGGATGATGCCTCGCTCGGTTATTATCAAATCGACGTACTCCGGCGGAGTGACGTCGAATGACGGGTTGCGGATTTTAATGCCCGGAAATCGTTTGGGATCAACTATTTCATTCGGATCGCGTTCCTCTATTTCAACCAACCTACCGACCAGGGTGCCGGGGTGGAATTTGTAGCTCTCAGCTGCGACGAAAAATAAAACCCGCGATTCATGGGCGGCCAAAGCCAGCTGAGATGTACCGATCTTGTTGACCACTGCACCATTTGCAGCAATGCTATCTGCACCGACAATCACCTTATCAATATCGCGTATGAAATGGCGCACGGCGGAGTCGACGATGAGTGTCGTGGGCACGCCCGTCTTGAGCAATTCTCGGGCGCTTACCAGCCCCTGCATAAATGGACGAGATTCGGTCACGTAGACTTCGATATGCTTGCCTTGTTTAAATGCCGTCTTGATGACCGATAAAGCACAACTGCTGTTGCAATGAGTCATGATGACATCCCCATCCGATATCCTTCGCGCCCCTATCTCGCCTATCCGTTTAACCGCGTCCTTCGATGAATGGATGAATTCATCAGCGCGAGACACCACCATCTTCTGCAAGGTTCGTAAATCCGCTTCTTTGGCGAGTTTCGGCTTCAGCGTGATGAAACGTACAGCATTCGGAAGAGAAACCGCTGTTGGACGCGTACTCAACAGGTACTTGGAAACCTGATCGAGTTCCTTTACGAACTCGTTTGGCGTCCTCACTTTGGTTGTCCTTGCTGTTATTTTCAATGCTTTGGCAGCGGCTCTTGCGATCCTGCCAGCACCCCTTATCTTCATGGTGCGGATTTGATTAGCGATTGTTTTAACCTCAGTAGATATCATAATTTCCCATTTTCTTTTAATATTTGTAAAGGACTTAAATCAATCGGAGAAGACCTATCTAGCCGGATAAATTTCTCCGCAGTTCATTCAAAAAAATCTGTCCATCTGTCTTATGTGTGGAGTCCACCTCAGCTGAAATGGCCTGCTTGAAATTGTCCAGAAACATCTCGATGCTTTGGCTCTCGCTCAGCACCCGCTCGGTAAGCTCGCGAAGGTCCTGCGGATAAACAAGGTAAACCATGACGGAGGAAAACGAGCTCCTGACCAATTTTGTCTCAGATTCCTGCATCCGGGCACCTAGAGATTAATGAGGGTTTCCTTAAAAGTCTGCATCGCGACCCTCGTCTGAACGCTCTTGACCGATTCAAAAGATTGGAGATGGTTCTCGATGAACTTATTTAGGCTTTCAAGATCTCGCGCTCGAACTTTCATCATTAATCCATGTCCTCCGGTCGTACGATATAATTCACATATCTCATGATGTCGCAACAGGGATCGGACCAACTCAAGCTCACCCCTCTTGTCGACATCGATGCTAACGAAGGCCATCAGCTCTAAGCCAAATTTTTGAGGGTCGATGATGGCCGCATAATTTTTAATCATGCCTAAACGCTCAAGTTGCTTGATGCGCTTCCTGACACCGGAGGCGCTTAGTCCCACCTCCCTCCCCATCTCGGTTAGCGACATCTTTGCGTTCGCATTCAATATTTTCAAAAGCTTTACATCAACGCTGTCCAACTCCACTCCTCCGACATCAGTTTAATCCATTCTTTGGATATTTATTTTTTTGGTGCTCAATTCTGCACATATCTGCCATAGCCGATTTATTTAATGTGATGTGAATTAAGTTTTCAACATGGCGACCGCTGAAATCCTGACAATAGGAAGTGAACTCATCGATGGTCTTCGAACGGACACAAACGCGACTTGGTTAGCGAAGGAGCTAACGAACCTAGGCATAAGGGTTGCGCAAATCACGTCGGTTGGCGATCTTGTGGAGGACGTGGCGGCTGCGATCCGAGATGCACTAGCCCGCTTTCCTGATGTGCTAATTATCACTGGTGGTCTTGGACCTACAATCGATGATAGAACTTCTGAAGGGCTTGCGCTCGCAACCCGGCGAAACTTAGTACTAAATCCTGACGCATTAGAGTTAGTCAAAATTAGTTATGCGCGCGTGCATGCTCGAGGCCTAGTCCTGCGCAAGTGGCTGACTTCGGCGCGCAAGAAAATGGCATTCATACCCAATGGTGCGACCGCGCTACCGAATCCGGTAGGAACAGCACCGGGGATTCAAATCGTACAAGGAAAAACATTGATAATCTGCCTGCCTGGTGTGCCGACCGAGATGCGGGCAATTTTCACAAGATATGTTCGTGATGATTTAGTAAAATTGAATAGGCAGGCAAAGCATCGAGTGTCGATCGACGTTCGGGGAATCGACGAGTCGACTCTTGCGCCATTATTTAACCGGTTATCGGAAAAATTCCGGCGCTTGGATGTGCGCTCCTATCCGTCTGTGAAGGGCATAAGGGGTAGGGTTAAAGTGATACTAGTCTCCCCGACTGCTGCCGAAGCGAAAGAGGCTGAAACCACATTTAATGCGTGGCTCAAAAAACTTCGTACTTCCGCGCCCCACTGAGCGGTAGAACCTTCAACTTTCCAGCTACAGCTTTACACGCATCGACTAGCGCATTCCCCCAACGTTGCGGATTGTCGAAAAGTAGGACTTGCTCATATCTTCCACCGTATTTCTGCAGGTAGCTCGAGAGAGAATCGACAACCTCTTTGATCTGCCAAGGGTCAAGCTCTTGGGGCACCTGAAATTGTCCGAGTGGATATATTTCCTCAAGCTCCTCCGGTACCACGCCGAAAGGTGAAATCAGTCTGACTAGGTGCGTTTGTTCTGATATCTCAAACTTTGGCCTCTCCCTTCCGAATACCGGTACCAGCGCCAGAGTCGGCAGAGCTGGTGGTTCATAACGCTCTTCTAGCCTATTTCTATGACGTAAGACTTCCGGGCGGCCCGCCGATTCTGGTCCGAGATAAAAAAATGCGGATGGCTTGCTCACTGGGTCGAAATGCTCGACGAACTCGCGATATTTCACCAGCCTACGTAACCCATCGAGTAGCCTCGGATGTGCACGACATCTTAATTCAACATGCTCCCACAACCGCCCATCGATGATAGCCTGCCTTATCCTTCGAAGCTCGCCGAACGTGACGTGAAGGTTGTGCCTAGCCAATAATTTGACGCGTTCTTCGAGAGGTGCTTTCTTCATTTCCTCTAGAGAATATTCCACGCAAATAGGACACTCGCAAGGCAAGAAAGTCAAGGAATCGAGGTGTAGGGTTTTTTCAGGGGTCATGTATCTTCCACCCCGCGCGTATAGAACATACGCCGCAGAATCGAACAAATCGCATCCCATCGCCACGGCTAGAGCCAAAACCATGGGATGGCCTGCGCCGAATAAGTGGGTAGGACGATTGAGTGGTAAATTTTGCTTTGCGATCATCACTAGGTCCACGATATCGGCATAACGATAATTCTCGAGTAGCTCAACGGGGCTTCCTATTGCATGAAGCTGAAAGTCGAGCTTACCTATTTCGGTAGCGGACTCGGCCACAAGGTCCGAAAATGTGCCTCCCTGAACTGGCCCGCACCACATAACATTTGGATTCGACCTGAGTTCAATGGTCTGTTTAGCACGCTCGAGTGTGATTCGGACCGTCTCGGCTGCGCGTTCTCTATCAACCCAAGCGCCCGTGGGTACATCGAGGATGGTTGCGATGTCAGGTGCGATCTTGTCTTGGAATCCAATGATCTCCTCAGGCCTAACGTCTATCGCACCGTAACGCAAGATCTGATATCCTCCGGAATCCATCATTATTGGGCCATCGTATTTTAAAAAATCGTGGACACCGAGCCTAACCGCCTCATTTTCGAAGTGGAGTAACATCAGGTACGCATTAGTCATTATAAGGTCTGCACCGAACTCGCGACGGATTTCACTTGGGGACAAAATTACATCTGATGGATCGATGACCGGCATCAGGATCGGAGTCGTCACATCGCCGTGGGGAGTGCTGAGCCTACCCACTCGACCCATGCCATCGCGATGCAGGATCCGAAAAATTTTACCACCGTAAAAAACTGATCAGCATATCGGGATTTTCCCTCGCGCCAAATCATCGCAGAATTTGTTTATGTTTTCAAGCTCATAATTCATTATTTCATCTATGTCAGCACGGACATTATTGATGGGAGTTCCCGGCTCGGTGATGATCTGTGCGACTGCGATAGCTGGATGGTCGATGGGTTTACCTATCTGACTGACCAACCAAACATAAACTTCCTCAAGGCCAGCTACTTGGTCGTAAATACAGCCCGCTATCTTGTGCGTCAAGATATTGTAGATCTTGCCAACGTGACTCACCGGGTTTTTACCAGCCGCTGCCTCTGAACCAACATGCCTGTTTAAGGGTATCACACCATTAACCCTGTTTCCTCTTCCGACTTGGCCTGAATCAGCTCCATCGGCGCTCGTGCCAAGAACTGTCAGATAAGTGCCAGATTCGCCTCTTCCACCCACATCCAAAGTGTTTAGGTTCACAGTGATTTTTTTGAAGCCTCCGTTTTGACCTGTAAACGCCCTTATATTCTCAAGAATGTCCGCTTTCCTCCTGAAGTAATCCATCTCGCCCTCGACAAATCTGTCCACGAATGCCATAGACATTGTTAAATTTATTTCGTCGTTATTTCTGAAACCCATTACTTTTACGTCCTCACCAGACTCAGGGAACTCTTCTTTGAATTTTTTTGAGTTAACATAATTCTCCGTTTTGAGCACGAGCTTCTCCGTTTTTGACATTGGTGCATAACCAACTGCTGCTGAGGTATCGTTCGCGCTTAGGATCTTGCTCTTTCTTTTGAATATGTCTACAAGTGCGTCTGAACCTGGTTTCAACTCTACTTGATATCTCACATGTTTTTCGGGATCGACAAATCTTAGATTTTTTTTGAACCAATCCTTCGCGCTTTCTATAGCTATTTCCTCTACTGGAATTTTGACACCATCAACCTGGGAAGTTGCCCTATCGCCAAATATCAAAAGCATCGGTTGCTTAACGGTACCTCCTCCGAATTTTGTTTCAACTTCACCGGCGACGAGCAGCGATTTATCGGCGTTGTGATGCATTATCGTTCCAAATCTGTCCAAATATTCCTTGCTCAGCCTCACCGAAACCTGATCTAGAATTGCATCGCAAATTGTGTCAGGGTGGCCGAGACCTTTTCTCTCCACGATTTCAAACTTTTGTTTCTCAAGTGGAGTCTGCTTAAACTCCTCCACGATTATGTTTCGTTCCAAAGCGACACCTCGCTAAAGTCGGTTCTCAAGAGAGCTATTTATGTGTTTTGCCCCAAATTATAACTAGTAAGAATAAAGTGGTCATATGCGTATTCTAAAACCATCCGAGATACGTGCCATGCGCATAAAATTAGGTTTGACTCAAGTGCAGTTGGCGGAGCTCGGTGGGGTAACTCAAGCGTACATCGCCAAGATCGAAGCAGGACACGTTGACCCTAAAGTCTCGACACTTGAGAAAATACTGAAGGCGCTTGAAAAAGCAACACACGAGAAGCGCGTCACGGCTGAGCAGATAATGACCGCCCCGATCATCGCCGTCCGGTCCGAGGATAAGATAGAGAAGGCAATTCGGCTGATGGAGTCCTACAATGTATCGCAGCTCCCAGTTATCGATGGCACAGCACAAGTAGGCTCAATCTCCGAGGCAACACTCATACACAAGATCTCGGATGGCGAGGACATGTTCAGGCTAGTTCGTAGCAACATCGAGGGGATAATGGATGGTCCGTTCCCCACAATCGGCAATGATGCGGACGTCGATACAGTCTACCATTTACTTGAGCATGCGCCGGCAGTATTGGTCATCGACCGGGGCAAACCTGTGGGTATCGTGACCAAGGCTGATATCCTTAAGCTGATGGGTGAGTTCAGGAAGTAAATGAATTAATCTTCGAACGCCAAGTGAGGCATGATGTAGATGGAAAATTTAACCAAGGACAGAATTGCGAGGTGGATAGCGGGAGACATAACCTTATCCGGTGAACCCGGTAAGGCTATCAAACGATGGCGAGAAACATTTGATATGAGCCAGGCCTCGCTCGCCGAAGCCCTAGATATTTCTCCCTCTGTGATAAGCGACTATGAAGCCGGACGACGTAAATCTCCGGGCGCGGCGACTTTAAAGAGGGTTGTCGAAGCCTTTATCAAAGTAGATGAGCAGCAGGGTGGTAAAATAGGACGAGCTTTTATCCACATGTTCGGTACCCAGCTGCCGCCCGACATCGTACTCGACATCAGGGAGTTCAAGGAGCCGATCGAGGGGAAGGTGCTCAGCAAGGCGGTTGAGGGTGAAGTGGTCGTGAACAAGGATTTCCTCCACCAAAAGCTGTTTGGCTACACTGTTGTCGATAGCTATAAAGCTGCGCTGGGGCTTTCCGCTGACGAGTTCAGGAGGCTCTACGGCTTGACCACCGAACGCGCCCTAGCGTTTACTGGCGTCACGACGGGGCGCTCGCCCATGGTTGCTATAAAAGTAATGGGTATCACGCCCGGCATGGTGATTTTACATGGGGAACTTAAGCAGGTTGACCCACTGGGCATAAAAATTGCGGAAATCTTGCGCGTGCCATTGATTGTTTCTAAACTGCCAACTGTAAATGACCTGCTAGAAGGACTACGCAAATGTGCTATTTAACAACTCTTAAGGGTAAACAACGGCAAATGTCGAATATTTTAACGACAGTCGAAAGATATTTATAATCTTCGTTAAACGATTATCATAAATCCGCACAAATTCTGAGTAATGGGTGACATCACTCATGGAAGTTGGAATCGTTGGTTATGGAGTTTACATCCCCAGATACAGGCTGAAAGTCGAGGAGGCGGCCAAGATGTGGGGGATGGAAGCTGAAAGGGTGAAGCGGGGTCTGCTTGTTGAGGAGAAATCTGTTCCCGGACCAGATGAAGATACCGCCACAATAGCTGTAGAGGCAGCAAGAAATGCGGTGAGAAAAGCAGGTATCAACCCCCACGACATAGGCGCGATTTATGTGGGCTCTGAATCCCACCCCTATGCCGTCAAACCTACCGCCTCCATAGTAGCTGAAGCTATAGAGGCGACTCCCGATTTAACAGCTGCGGACTACGAGTTTGCATGTAAAGCCGGCACCGCTGGCATCCAGACATGCATGGGTATGGCCGAGGCCGGCATGATAAAGTACGGAATGGCTATAGGCGCGGACACCGCCCAAGGTGCACCTGGAGACCCGCTCGAGTACACGGCAGCAGCAGGTGGAGGAGCCTTCATCGTGGGGAAAAATGGCTCTGACACTCTAGCAGCGATCGAAGGGACTTATTCATATACCACAGATACTCCTGATTTCTGGCGTAGGGAAATGCGACCCTACCCAAGGCATGGCGGACGGTTCACTGGGAAACCGGCTTATTTTAAACATGTCCTCTCCGCGACATATGGCCTTTTAAGGCAGCTCAAGCTGACCCCCCAGGACTTCGCTTATGCCGTTTTTCACCAGCCAAATGGGAAGTTCCCGCTACAGGCTGCCGCAGAGCTAGGATTCAAGAAAGAGCAGGTGTTGCCCGGACTTCTTGTAATTAAGATCGGCAACACGTATTCTGGAGCAACGATGATAGGATTAGCAGCTATCCTCGATCAAGCCAAGGCGGGGGACCGTATCCTCGCGGTATCTTACGGTTCAGGCGCTGGCAGCGATGCCTTCAGCTTAGTCGTACGGGACGCCATTGAGGCAAAGAGGGATGCCTCGCCTAAGGTCCTAGACTACGTGAATAACAAGGTAAACATCGATTACGGCACTTATGCCAAGTTTCGACAGCTTTTGGTGAGGTAAATGAGGAAGGTAGCTATCATCGGTGCAAGCTGTACCAAGTTCGGGGAGCTTTGGGATATCTCATTTAGACAGTTGATAGTAGAAGCGGGCGCTAGAGCGATAGAAGATGCGGGGATAGATGGCAAGCAGATCGATGCCATGTACGTCGGAAATATGTCTGCTGGACAATTCATCTCACAGGAACACATCTCCTCGCTCATCGCTGATCACGCTGGATTAGTGCCAATTCCGTGCACCCGTGTTGAGGCGGCTTGTGCTTCAGGAGGTCTTGCGCTCCGACAGGGGGTCATAGCCGTAGCTTCTGGCATTCACGATATCGTAGTAGTTGGAGGCATAGAAAAGATGACGGATATCATGACAGAGCAAACCACCGAAACGCTTGCGACTGCCGCGGATCAGGAGTGGGAGGCCTTCGTCGGTGCAACTTTTCCAAGCCTCTATGCCATGATGGCTAGGCGACACATGTACGAGTTCGGCACGACTGAGGATCAGATGGCCATGGCTGCGGTTAAAAATCATCACAATGCCTGCTTCAACCCATGCGCCCAATACCAGATGGAGATAACAGTTGATGATGTTCTCAAGTCAGCGCCAGTTGATTCCCCGCTGAAGTTGCTTGACTGTTCGCCGATCACAGACGGCGCTGCATGTCTTATCTTAGCGCCTGCGGAGAAGGCTAAACAATATACGGACACACCGATCCTAGTGGCTGGTACAGGACAGGCTAGCGATACTCTTTGCCTTCACGGCCGATCCACGCTAACAGGCCTCCGAGGCACGGTCGATGCATCGAGGATAGCTTATAAGATGGCCGGCGTTGGACCGCGGGATATCGGTTTTGCTGAAGTTCATGACTGCTTCACCATAGCTGAGATTATGGCGATCGAAGATCTCGGTTTCTGTAATAAGGGAGAGGGTGGAAAAGCGACCGAAGAGGGAGAAACCGCAATCGGTGGGCGGATACCAATAAACACAAGCGGCGGCCTAAAGGGAAAAGGACACCCCGTTGGAGCCACGGGCATCGCCCAGGCGGTGGAGCTAGTTCTGCAGCTTCGGGGAGAGGCTGGAAAGAGACAAGTCGGAGGGACTGAAATAGGCCTCTGCCACAATGTCGGCGGCTCGGGAGGCACGGTCGTTGTGCACGTGCTCAAGCGAGGTGACTAGATGGGAGTTCCAAGGTTCTGGAGAGAGATACCCAACCGCTACAATTTGATAGGCATGAAATGTGGATTTTGCGACAAGGTGTTCTTCCCCCCTCGTTTCAACTGTCCAGTTTGCAGGCGAAAGGGAACACTAGAACCATATAAGTTAAAGGGACGGGGTAAAATCGTCACGTTCGCTATTACTCACGTCGCGCCAAATGGATTCGAAGATCAGGTCCCGTACGCGATTGCCATCATCGAGCTTGAGGAGGGCCCTCGCCTCACAGCACAGGTAACCGACTGCGACGCCAATCGGGTCAAGATAGGCGATGAGGTGGAGATGGTATTTAGGAGGATCGGGCAGGAGGGTAATGACGGACCGATTTATTACGGGTATAAAGGCCGCCTGCTGAAACCCTAATCTGGCAAACTGTTTTTTATGCATGGCTGAATTTCTTTTAAAAATATGAAATTTTCCTCTTTTCTCCAGCTCTGAAGTAAGTACAGTTCCCTCTCTGAGCGGCTGTACAAGGCAAAATTGTAACCCAATCTGTCAAGTATCCTTTGAACCATTGAAATCAGTTTATAATCTTTACATACTATTTGCAAACTCCATCTAAATCCACCACGAGGCCCCTTCTTTCCGATCACGTTAGATCCATCAGACTCATAGAACCCCCTGATAAATGCTATTTCATAATCTCTCTTGGCCAGAACCATTTCTTCTATTTGATTTAAACCTAACGATTTATACCATTTCGCAAATTCTGCTGAACTTGCACGCGTCACATACAATCCCTTGTGCCTTAAAACAGTAGTTCTTGCGTTAAGTCCAGTATTCCTCAGTGCCTTTTCAAAAGATCGTGCGAAAGCTTCTCTGGTCTGGTTTAATACGATTCTCCAACTGCTCTTGACATCAGAAACCCAACCATCTCCCTTCAAAACCCCCAAGACGTATGCTAAATTAGTGCTCATATGTAGGTCGGGATGAATCCTGATTCCCTTCCCTTTATTCCAGTGCTCATGTTTAGCAAAGTATATTTCAAATGCTTCAGATTGTGACCGAGCGCGAATGCCTAATTTCTTTAACCACTTCGAAACAGTTCGCCGGTGCACTCCCTTTAATTTAGCAATTTCTGCCGTAGTCAACTTTTTGCCCCAATACAGGTCGTTGAGTTCATCTCTTGAGGGTATCAAGTTATCACCTCCGTCGCCAATGTTAAGCCCGAGTTTAACTAACGGTTTTCTGGGAGAGAGGGCACCGAAAGTAATTTTAAAAGTGTGCAACCTCTTTCAAAGATGAGCGATAAACTATATTCGCCTTGCAAAAGTCAGGTAGCCAGTGTGCGCTATCATCCGCGTCTTTGGGCGGGTAGCCCCGGGCTTAACCTCAAATTCCCTAACCAAACACTCTATCGTCCTGTAGTTCGCAAATCGATGCCTAGGAAGCTCCGCGTAGATCCTTTGTATCTGCTCGACGCAGGGAGAAAACACTGCCAAGTGTCCGCCTGGCTTAAGTGCAACTTCTGCATGAGGCAAAACTCGTTCAGGTTGGGGCAAGTCAAGCGTAACAAGGTCTACATCGCGCTCATCTATATCCTCATAAATGTCCTTTAGCTTTACAGCCACGATATCGCTTAGTCCAGCCAATCGGATGTTCTCCTCCGCCAAACTGGCAAAGTCCTCCCGAACCTCGTAGCTAACCACGCGACCGTTCGGCCTGACCAGATTTCCTATGAACATCGCCAGTGCCCCGGAGCCAACACCCGCATCCACTACGGCATCGCCAGGCCCAACGCCTGTATAAGCCACTATCTGTGCCGCATCCTTTTGCAGCGTTATCTGGGGCATGCGTTTCATTTTTTGAAGGTAATCCGTGATGCGAGGTAAAAATATGGCGAATTCCCTGCCCACGTGAGATTTCAGCCTGACTCCTGGTTCCGCACCTATCGCTCCTCCCAAATCGACCATCCCAAAATCCGTGTGGAGCTGCCTTCTCTCGGCCCTGACGAGATATTTTCTCCCCTTCTCGTCGATCAGAATGATCCTAGAGCCCTCTTCAATTATCAAAAAACCGACCTTCAGTTACTTGTGTTAATTATTATTCGTGTTAATATTATATATAGAGGGGCTCGACATTTTACCGATGAGGCTTAAACATGGACATCACTTGGCACGTAAAACATCTGAGTGCCCGCAAAATGATCGCAATCGCCTTGCTTTTTGCGGTGGCCTCCGGTGTAGCCATTGTAGTACGCAGCATACCCTTGAGCTCGGATTTTAGGTCTGGCACGCTGATCCGCGTGAAAGGGCTTGAGGAAAATTCGTTTAAAGATAATAGTCCTAACGCGAGCGCTGTAGAACAAAGCCTCAAGGGGCTATTCAACACCGATGTCAGCGTAACGATTACAGAGGATAATTCGCTCATAACCGGTAAGTTTGGTTTCGACGCGGAAGTTGGGCAAGTTATCGCAGAAAACGAGGATAATCGGATCATTGAATTCATATCCGCTCAATTCCCTGGCGCAAATACTCTGATTTTACCCAGGGGATCTGTCATAACAACTATTTTCAGGAACCAGGCTTACGAGGCCATAATCGCCGCCTTCATTCTTATGTCAGTTGTCCTCTTCATTTCCTTTAGGCAACCCACCGCTGTTGGCGTCATGATCCTCTGTGTCGCCTTTGACGCGCTCGGTGCACTTGGCGGTATGGCATTTTTCCAAATTCCCCTAAGCTTCGGATCCATTGCCGCTTTATTGATGATCATCGGATATTCAGTTGACACAGATATTCTGTTATCAAATCATATGCTGAAGCGCTCAGGCGGCGAGCCGCGCGGTCACGCGTCAGACGCGATGATAACTGGTTTAATGACCCAAGGAACGACCATCGTGGCGCTGGTCACGATCAATGTCCTCACCACTGCACCATTACTTTTCCAGCTTTCTATCGTGTTAGTATTTGGGCTCATAGCTGATATTATCAACACGTGGTTTTTGAACGTGGGAGTGCTGCTCAGGAATATCGAGCGCCAAAAGAGGAGGGAATATTATGTCAGTGACTAAGGAATGGCGAGTATCCATTTTAATCCTGTTGATCATTTTATCTGGGGTGTTAGTTTGGAGGCCTTGGCAGGGCCTTAACCCACAAGTCCGCGGTATTCAGTTCAGCATCGATATTCAGGGTGGCTCTAGGATATACTTGGCGTTGGAAGCGTCGCATGTAACTCTGAAGTTAGACAATGTGGACAAGTTTGGAGAAATCGATAACATTCTTAAGAACAATCAACTCCCGATCATCAACGTTGTTACTCCATACGACAACGTCACAAAGCGGATAACTGTAGAAATAGGCCGGGACGTTACAAAAGAAAGGATTGAAAACCTCATCGACAATGATGCTGAAGTCATAATTGTTACTGGGGCGGTCAGCTCTACTACGCGCGATGAGGTAATGCATTCCCTATCGTTGCGGGTCGACCCCTACGGCACTCTGGGCACTCAATTCACGGGTGTTGGCTCTAATCTAGTACGTTTTGAAGTAGCTCTGTCATTAGATAGAGCAATTGAACTGCTTGGTCATCAGGGGCGACTTGAGATATTCATCGTGGATAACCTTGTCCTGTTCGGTGACGATATTACTAGTGTCGAGTCGGTTCGACTTGATGTTGAATCTAACAGTTATAGTGTGCCCTTTTCTCTATCGCAAAATGGGGCGAATAAATGGGCAAGCGCTTCTGCGGGTAAGGTAGACTATCCCACTGCAATTTACCTCGATCGCCCGTCTGATGATACAATGCTACTATTCGATGAGGGATTGCTGAAAGAACTCCAAGGGATGACATACGATGAAAACAGGAGAATGTTTTTCATTCCACCGGCGAAAGGGAGTAACATAAGAGAAGGAGTGTATTTACAAGTGACATCAGTGAAAATCGGTGAAAATTCTCTGTCGCCAGAAACCCTCGAATTTTTGCGGGCAGAATATGGAATAAAAACAAAAATAATCATTCTGGGGAATATAAGCGATTATAACGAAAACGTCCTATTCACAATAGAAAATTTAGGCTATCCTCCACCTGAAAATTTCTCTAGACACACCAATGAAGCTGACATCGATTGGCTGGATCGCGTATGTGGCTTGAAATCCACGCCAACTATCACAGACGCCGTTGCTGGCAAACCCCTGACCAGCATGGTAATCACCACCGGCGGAAATTCGGATGCCGCTAGGGCAAGGGCCGAAGACCTAAAAGTAGTCTTGTCACAAAGGCTGCCGGTCGGAATCTCTTTCGAGAGCGAGGAATTGCTTGACCCACGGTTGGGGAAACAATTCTTAAACCAGGCGGTTCTGGCCCTATCAGTTGCAATAGTGGGAGTCGGTTTGTTAGTTTATTTCCGTTATAGACACCTGAAAATATCCGGCGCTATAATGGGGACGATGTTATCAGAGCTGGTGATAACCCTCGGTATGGCATCCATCTTTAAGTGGAGTATAGGATTGCCCGAAATCGGCGGCCTCATAGCCATCGTCGGCTCGGGCGTGGACCATCAGATTATAATAACCGATGAGGTGCTTCGAGGTATCGAACAGCATGCTCACAGGGTAGGATTTGGCGCTAGAATTGGGCGGGCCTTTTCTATTATATTTGCGGCTGCTGCGACCGTGATCGCTGCGATGGTTGCTCTTGCAGCTATAGGCTTCGGTGTGATGCGCGGCTTTGCATTAATCACAATAGCGGGTGTACTGTTGGCCGTGATCCTGACGCGACCAGTATATGCTAGAGTGCTCAGCTTCATAATGGAAAGTGAAAAACCTGAAATCACGAAATGATTTTTATGAACTCAATCAACTCATCGCTCTCTAGTCTAATGAAAGACGGAATAAGCGCGGGCTAATACTCGTGAGGATTACAGCGATTTATCAACCAACGACATGCCGCTTACGGAGATGTAAGAGTACTAAAAATGAACTACCGCGAAGTTTAAAGATTAGAGCAATCATCTTGTTTGGGGAAGCGGTTTCGTGCAGCTCAGCAAATTCTTGAAACGAAATGATTCGGCCCGCGCTAATGAGCCACATAATGTTGGAGTACCTATAGTACTGACCGCTTCAGTAATCGAGATGAGTGATTTTAATTTGAATCCATTCATCGCCTTCACAGGAGGCTTCCCCTCAAAAATAGTTCCAATAAAAATTTTGAGAAAATACTGGTATCCAATAACACCTAGTAATGATGATGGTAGCGCTCTCTTTGCCCCGTATGGACTGCGGAAGATAGAGGCTGAATTGATCAAGGAATTTGGAGAAGAAAATGTCGTGACCTGCACCCCCCACAACCTCGGCAAGTTCGTGGGTCGAGAGACGAAGGCGGTAGGAATTTCAACTATGGATCCGTTAGGCATTGGTTTTGTCAGCCGGACTTATACATCGCTGGTCGGTTTTGGTAGCGAGCCCATCGCGGGGGCTGAATTTAGGAACCTAATGAAGTGTCCCATCTGGAAGAAATACAAACCAAATATCATCGTTGGCGGTTCTGGCGCTTGGCAAATCGTCAAGGGAGGTATGCAGAAGGAGTATGGGATAGATACGGTGGTGATTGGTGAAAGCGACTGTGATGCTGTAAATATCTTCAAAAAAGTTATGAATGACGAACCACTGCCAAAAATCATCAAAACAAAAAAACCGAGTTTAGAGAAGATCCCGATGATAAAAAAGCCAGCACTATTTGGCGTGGTCGAGATAACACGAGGCTGCGGCAAGGGGTGTCAATTCTGTTCACCGACGATGCGTAAGTTTTACAGTTTTCCTCTGGAAAAGATAAAGAAAGAAGCCGAACTGAATGCCCGCGCTGGCTCCAAGATGGTTACCTTCCAAACTGACGATATCTTTCTCTACAAACATCACGAACGCTTTGTGCCGAACCGAGAAGCTATCGTCAAACTAGTGAACAAGATCGGGGAAATAGAGGGTGTTGAGTACTTGCAACCAGCTCACGCTGCGCTCTCGCCTGTAGTCTACGATACAAAGATGATAGAGGAAATAGCACCGATGCTGGTAGAAAAGGGGCGATGGGAGTGCCACGGCAGAAAGGTGGCATCGGTAGAAGTCGGGATCGAGACCGGAAGTGTTAGATTGATGGAGAAATACATGCGCGGCAAAGCACTACCCCTGGACACAAAGGATTGGCCCGAGATCGTCGTTCAGGCGGTCGGCATCCTAAACGACAACGACATCTGTCCTCTCGCAACCCTAGTGGTCGGGCTCCCAGAAGAACGCGAGGAGGATACGATCACCACCATGGAGCTTGTGGACGATCTTTGGGGATCAGAGATTTTTTTTGTCCCTCTCTTCTTCACATCGGAGGAGGAATGTCTATTAAACAATGCTAGGCAGGCGGATTTGCATCAATTGACAGATCTGCGCTGGGATTTTTTTGCAAAATGCTGGAGCCATAACATAAAAACATGGGCGCCCGAAGACCAGAGAAAGATCGCCGTAGGTTCGATGCTCTTGTACATGCTTTATTACAGATGGAAACATGGGGCGAAAGTAGCGCGGCCTATTATGCGGCTTGCTGATTTTCCAAAACCGTTGCTAATGGCGCGCTCGGGGACTCAAAATCCTCATCATAAATCAGCTTAGCCAGGCTCGTCATCGCGCGTTTCTACATCATCGCGTGAACTTATGAAAGTTTCTCCGCGAGCCGCTTAGCATTCTGGACCGCACGCTTGTACTTGGCCCGGTGTTCCTTCAGGAACCCACACATGAGAGATATCGCCCGGTCCTTGCATTCCCCGCATATCATTTTCCCGGACTTGCACAGTTCCCGCATCTCCAGTAGTTTTTCGTCGTCTGGCAGCAGGTGATAGACGTAGAGCTCATAAACTCTGCACTTGCTCGGGTCCCCGCCGTACTTCCGCTGTTCCGCCGCAGTCGGCCTGCCTCCTGTGAAAGCGTCTTTTATCTTCCTCCTGATCTCCTCATCTGTGTCGGTCAGGAACACTGCAGTCTCGGGCTTGCTGCTCGACATCTTCTCCCCCATAAGCCCCGGCAGGAGTCGGTGATAGGTGGAAGAGGGGAGTATAAACTTGAACTCCTTTTGGAAGCGCGCCGCGATGTCGCGTGCCAAGCGGAGGTGAGGGTCTTGATCTATCCCAACTGGCACCACAGTCGGACACGGCCCCCCAAACTCCTCGAGCTGCGGATGCAGAATGTCTGCCACGTCGATCATAGGGTAAAATATGTGGGAGATGTTCGACTCGCCTGCGAAGCCATAGATCGCCCGCATCTCGCTGAAGTTAACGCGCTTCGATAGCACGAAAGCTAGGTGTCTAACAGCATCGCTACGGGACTGAAAGTAAATGTGGCAGCGCTCCAAGTCAAGCCCGAGCGCCTGGTAGTTGGCAAGGTATTCCTCAACCGCAAGTTTTTTTGAGTCCTCGAAAGAAACGCCGCGCGCGGAGTAGGCCTCCAAATCAGCCACGCAGAGGAAGATAGCCGCCCCGTGCCCCTGGTACCATATCAACTGATCGATAACGAGCTTATGCCCTACGTGCATTCGACCGCTTGGCATGAGCCCCGTCATTACTACGAACTTTTCTCCTCGCACGATCGCGTTGAGCACACGTTCGAAGTCTCTGTGGCCGAATATTATCTTCCGCTGCATTAGGTGGTGAGGATCTGGGATGCGGGGGAGCAACTTCTCGAAGGGCTCTATCCCAAACTCCTTCATCAACCTCGTATAGTTCTCGGGGATTGCTGCCCCCCAAGGATCAATTCGGATCGGCATATCAGGGCCTCTCGCGGCTCAAGGAGTAGTAGGTGACGTCTCCTTCATCATCGACAACAGCGAACAACATGCTCTTCCTTACGCTGTGCGCTAACCTGACGGCGCGGGCTAGCTCTGTCGGGGTGAACCTGCTGCCCTCCGGTATCGCATGCACTATGTATTTCGAGTGAGTCTCGCCAGGTTTATCTCCTCGCTCGTAAACCCGAAAGTGCGCCCCGAATTTCAGCCCTGTCTTCACGACGTAGCCTCTTGAACGTAGGTCCGCGTAAACTGCGTACTTGAGCATGAGTTCAGGATCACGCCTCGACAATCTAGTGCAGAGCTCGCCGAACTTGAGCCTTTCGCCCATCTCGCGGTCGATCACCCTGATCTTTCCGCCATCGAGGAGATAAAGCGCCTCGACGGGTGCGAGCTGAAGCTTACCGCCCGAGAGAGGTTTTCCAAATGCTCCACGCTGGTAGAGCTGATTAGCCTGAGCTTCCTCCCAAACCATGACCTTTTCCCTATATAGGTACGCATCAACAGGGATTTCGGCTTCCATGCCGTCCCTCCCTTTGAGTCTTTTAATCAGAATGTTGTTTGTGGTGGTTAAATAAATTGGGTGTTTGTCGAGCTCATCGTCCACCTTCCTTTTTTGTTAACATTTCTTATGAAAGCGGTATACTGGCGGTTTAGTTATCACCCCTTTTTTATTTTTAGTGGGTTTTGGTGGCTCGGAGGGTAAAAATGTCAGACTGTAACAATAGTAACAAAAGGTTAGCAAAAAATACGGGAAATGTAACCGTAGAGCATGGCAATGTCGAAGAGGTTAAAAAGGTCAAAAAAACTTGGGATCGAGGACTCGATTTCGAGAAAATCAAGGCGGAATTAGAACAGGCTATGGAAAAGACTTCACGTGGCCCAACCTACTCGAACCTCGCAACGCTCTACATCCAACTAATCAATGGGAGCAGGGTTAGCGAGGCCGTGGACGCGTTCAACAATTTCTTGGAGGAGAGGAAACGAGATCTCGAGGTTCAAGTCCGAAAGCGCTGGAGAAAGGACAAGAAGGCTGGCAAGGTTGTACAAATAATAGAATTCCGCAAAATGCTGATTCCGAGCTCAATTAAGAGGCAAGGTATCCGCCGGACCCCTACCCAAGTGAAGGTTTTTGCACATAGAAAAGGCTTCAATACTCATTCTCTCCGGTACGCATTTGTTAGTTACCTGGGGAAACGAGGGATCGCGCCCCAAATCATCGCAAAGATCACCCACCACAAAAGGCTGGAGAGGATAATTGACTACACATCACAGAAGGCAGCCGATGACGTGCTCAAGGAGGTGGCGGAAAGTTGAGCGAAAAGACTACCATACTTGAAGATCCGTTCCAGCGGATATGGGATGAAGCCGTTAGAAATCCAGGGAACACAAAAATCCGATCTATGGAGGATGCCTGGCTCAAGGCGGCGAAGATGGCGAATAGCAGCGTTCGCCTATGCCCCCATTATCGCAGGATTAAGAAATCTCCTTGTTGTACCGTCATGTCGGACACCAATTTAGCTTTAGCCGATATTGAACTATTTGAGCGCCTCGATTTAATCGGTATTGAATCATTTGAGCGCCTCGCCAAGCATTGCCCTTGGAAGCGCAAGGAACAAGATTCAGAGAGTAGATGGATCATGTGCCCCTTCATTTGGGCGTGCGAGACAGCTGAAAACCTCAAAGAAACCTTGGAAACCCTGCTGACTACGCCGCTCAAGTACCGAATCATGGAGTTACTCCATGAACGCGGTACAATGACAACCGACCAAATTGCTGCGGCAACCGGAGCCAGCTATAACCGTGTTTTAAAAGTGCTAAACGAGTTGAGGTAAAATGCAAATCATCTTGAAAGATCTCGGGTTGTTGGTTGTAGGAATTATTGGGCTTGCCCTGCTTGGTGGAGCTTACAATAAAGGGCGCAGCTCAGGCCATGCTAAGGGAAAAGCTGAAGCTGGACAAGAAACTCAATCTCTCCAGGAGTCCCTAAACAGATCTCAGGAAACAGTCGAAGAATTAAAATCGAATGTCTCTAAGCTTGAAACCCGGCTTTCAGATAAGTCTAAAAAACTTGAGCAGCTCGAGGCTGGGAAAGAGAAGGCAATAGCTGATGCCATAGCAGTCAAGAAATCGGAGCTTAAGGAGAAACAGGCAAAGCTACAAACAGATTTTGATAAGGCGAGGCATGAATTAGAGTCTAAGATTAGAGCCGAGATGGAAGCGGAGTTCAAGATTAAGCAGAAAGGAATAGAGGCGGAGTTCAAGGGTAAGCAAGAGGGAATAGAAGCGGAGTTCAACATCAGACATGAAAAGGAGCGCACGACACTTTGGGCGTTCATCGGCGTTGCATTGGATGGGGATGAACGATTAATCGAGTTGTTTAAAGTTCTTCCTCGCACCGATGTGCTTGCGTGTCTTATGAAAGCCAAAAAGGACAAGGCCATGCTTAAGGATCTCCAAGCTGCAGCGGGGTTGGGGCAAGAACATTTTACTAAGGTAGTAGAGACCAAAATTCAAACCCTCTCGGAGTCATCGGCTGGCGGCGAGCAACTTGGTTCAACAGATAATGAGATTTTAGCTCTATTGAAGAAGGGACCTCTGAGCCACGGTAAAATTGTCAAGGCCGCAGGCAAACCGAAGGCGACAGTAAGTGACGCATTAAGCCGTCTCAGAGATAGCGGCCTTGTGGAGCAAGATCCGAATACAGGTGATTACTACGCACTCTGAAATTGGGTGTTCGCAGACAGCCTTGATAATGGGGTGGGTCTCTAATGGGAGGGTATATTATCAAGCTGTAAACAAGGCCACCGAACCGCCGAACGCCGAACTCATCAGGGCTCCCCGGCATCAGGCAATATCCGATTGGGGAAGTAATACCGAAGTTGGTAATGCTTTACTCGATTGTTCGCACCGAGAGCAAGGGCCTGATTTAGGTCCATCCTGGTTGTGCACCACATTTCCCCAGGCAAGTTCGGCTCGGTTGGGCTACCCAATTTGTTGTTATGGTTGATGTGATTCTATGCTTAGAACGAGACCTGCCAAAAATGGGGGCAAGGCCCGGGCTTTCAAATTTAACATGAAAAAATTTTTGGTTCTTGAGCTATTCAACAGGACTAAGCAACTCTGTTCAAGGGATCTCATTAGGGCCCTGAATGTCTCCCAAATTAATGCGTCGTGGACCCTGCTACACTATTGGCGCAACGGCTACCTCTCACGAACCCGCCACTATACTGGCAAAACCGGACATCCACCTTTCATCTATTCCAGAACGCCGAAAGGATACTTGCGCTACACCCAGTACAAAAGCCAGCTTGAGAGGGGCTATCCCTTAAATCTCCACAAGTATAGGCCCGTAGATATCAGCGACTTGGAGGGTAGCGACCTATTTAATGTGAAGGACGATCAGGAGGAGCACGAAGATGAACCCAACGATTAGGCCTCGCCTTGACCCGACTACCTGGGCGGAGCTCGAACGGATAGGAAAAGATGTAGGAATTGGTGATCCCCGCGAGGTCATAGGCTATTTAGCAAGTAATTACAACAAAGAGGCCCCAGCTGAACACTCCTTTAAGTACGGTGACGAGCGGGTTTTTTCAGCAGTTGTTGACAATGATTTTCCGATTATGCTTAGAGGGAAGGCCAGAGTAGGCAAAACCCGCACGGCGAAGACCCTAATCAATCGGCTGAAGTCCGAGCACCCTGTTCTTGTCGTGGATCCCCAGCACGAATACGAGGGCAAGATGGTCAAGCTCGATGACCTCTTCACGCTGTTCGAGAACTCGCCCAGTGGTCTCTATATACTCAGGCTAAATCGTGACAGCCCCGATATGTCAAGGCTCGAACTCATAAACGCGCTGAGGATAATTTTCCAGAAGTTCGCTGGCCTCTCTCGCTGGGTGTTCGTGTTCGAGGAGGTAAGTTCTCGCTTCGCGGACCTACACGAGCTGCACAGCTTCTTTTCGGAGGCTGCAAAGTTCACGCACAAAACCATAGGTGTTGAAATCACAAATACCGTTCTTGATGAGATCTGTCGCGTTGTAGAGATCAAAGCATCCGATAGCGAGCTAAGGAATTCCCCAATCCCGCAAAGCCAAAAATTCCTTTAATGCCCATGCAATACTTACTAAAAGGAGAGGAGGATATGGGGATGGCACAAAGCCAAAGTAAAAAATTCATTTGGGTTATACTAACATTGGCGTTTCTTATCGTCTTAATTTTCATTCAAAACTATTTTTATGTTCAAGGGCACATGGACGCCAATCATTACAGGCTTTTCCTTGGCCCCTTTTTAGAAGAAGCGTTAAAAGGAGACGCCCTGGTTTTTATATTGTTGGTCATGCTGTTTTCTGCGAACCCCAAATTTGAAGAAAAATTACTTCAAAAATTGGTTCAAAAGAAATACTGGTTGATCGCTGGGGTGTTGGTTGGGCTTTTCTTTGGTTTGTATGAAACCATCGTCGATTATTCGCTGGATCTTTACCGTCTCATACCTACCCTAAATCATGTTTTTTGGACGGCGATAGTGGCAAGCGGTATCTGGTTTTTCATGTATGCACACAAACATAAATTTGAGGGACTGGTCGCTTCCTACGCGGGGGCGTCCCTTCTCCATGTTTTTTGGAACTATCATGCTTATGTTCAAAACAAGACAGGGTCAGAATTCACCTTGGGGGCAATAAGCTTCCTTTTAACAGTAATTTCATTGCTCATAATCTGGTGGAGGCTCGAGTTACCTAAATGAGCGACTTGAGCTTTCTTTCAGGTTGTCGAGTCAAGGCATAATTTTGAAAATATGTTAGATAATGTTAACTAAAATAGCAGATACAGTCAACAATAGGTGCGTGCGGTGGAGAGAGAACAAAAGAGAGGATTAATTCAAGACCTTGTCAACCGCTTTGTCTCAAGGCAGCATGAATATGAATCCAGCGGCTACTTGGAGAGTCAGCTCAGAATGGATTTCATTAATGATTTGTTTTCATACCTCGGCTGGGATATTAACAACAAAGCTAACCTTCCAACAACTACCCGTGAAGTCTTGGTTGAGAAAGGTGAGACGAAGGGTAGACCAGACTATTCTTTTCGCGTTAATGGCGAAGACTCGTTTTTCGTCGAAGCCAAAGCCGTTTCAAGAGGAACGGATAAGCCCGACGACATCTTCCAAGCAAAGCTGTATGGTTGGAACACCCGCAAAGTGAACATTGTCATTCTCACCGATTTTAAGTCGTTCAAGGTCTTTGACGCTTCATTAAAACCCACATTGAATCAACCCAAAGTCGGTTTGCTGTTTGAGCTGAGATGTGAGGACTTTGCCACCACTGGCTTCAACAAATTGTGGTCGTTCTCGCGTGGCGAGGTGATTAGAGACTCGCTTAATAAGCTGATGCCAAAAGATGCTGTTTCAAAACGGTTGCGAATTCCGGTAGATGCCGCGTTCTTGGAACAGATGACTATTTGGAGAGAAATGTTGGCGAAAGACATCTACAAAAACAACTCCGAGATCACTGTTGGGATGCTTAACGATGTGGTTCAACGACTATTGGATAGACTTGTTTTCATCCGTATCCTCGAAGATAGGAAGATAATTGAGTCAAAAACGCTTCGGGATATCGCAGAGAATTGGAGGGGTGCCAAGCACCGAGACATTCAGGTGCCCTTAAACACGCTGTTTCGGAAGCTTAACGATGACTTTAACGGTAACATTTTCAAGTCACATCCCTGTGAAACAACCGCTTATAGCTCAGGGGTAGTCGCGGAAATCATTGATGATCTCTATTATCCAAAAAGCCCCTACGACTTTGCAGTGCTGGGCGTTGACCTCCTTGGAGTAATTTACGAAAAGTACCTTGGCAAGACTATCCGCTTGACTGAAAGGAGGGTTAAAGTCGAGGAAAAGCCAGAGGTTCGCCACGCAGGCGGCGTCTATTACACGCCTAAGTGGGTAGTTAATTATATCACCGATAGCACAGTTGGAGAACTTATTAAAAACAAAAAGCCAGATGAGATAGCTAAAATACGAATTCTTGATCCGGCCTGCGGTAGTGGCAGCTTCTTAATCGGTGCGCTTGATAAATTGTTTAAATATCACGAGCGTTACTATTCGGAGCGTCCAAACGAGGGAAAGGTAGGCACCCTATTCCCCTTTCTTTTAATCGAACGGGACGAGGATGGCAATGTAACATCACGCCTGAGCATCGAAACAAAGGCCAGGATTCTCAGAAATAACATTTATGGCGTGGACATAGACCCTCAGGCCGTCGAGATAACCATGATGAGTCTTTATATCAAAGTTCTTGAGGGCGAGAAGACTCTGCCGCACAATAAGGAGATACTGCCTTCGTTGTCTAACAATATAAAATGTGGTAACAGCCTAATCAGCTTTGACTTCTTAGAGCAACAAGAACTGATAGATAATGAAGCGAGGGAAAATATTAATCCTTTCAACTGGATGAGCAAGTCCACAGGTTTCGGGGACATAATGGAAAGTGGTAAATTCGATGTTGTTATAGGTAATCCACCGTATGTTAGATCTATCTGGCTGAGAGACAACGATCCTCTGAGTTGGAAGTACTACCAAGAAAAATATGAACTGGCGTTTAAAGAATTCGACATCTACATGTGTTTCCTCGAGAAAGGTTATCACTTACTCAAAGAGGGCGGGTTACTCGGTTTTATTATGCCAAACAAGTGGCTTCACGCTAAAATGGGTGAAAACGCCAGAAAGTTCTTTCTCAAAAACCACGCCATTCATGAGATAATAAATTTCAACGCCTTCCAAGTTTTCGATGAAGTTACTACCTACACGATGCTAATATTCCTACGAAATAAGGATAATCCGGCAATAAAAGTTACTAAATATACTGGCCCCATAGAAAAACTCAAGATAGTGGACTTCGGGGAAAAATCCCATTGGGAAACTGGGGATTTCTCTTATTCTAAACTGGGCTTTGAAAAATGGGATTTCGTTGTGGGCGGCAAGGGCGAATTTTTGGATAGACTTAAAGAAAATCCAAAATTTGGCGAATACTGTAAACTTTCTCAGGGGACCGGCACAAGAGCCGACGATGTTTTCTATGTTCAGAAAATAGGTGAAGATAACAAATACTTCAAAATATTTTCAACGCATACGGGCAAAAACCACCTTATTGAAAAAGAAGTGTGCAAACCCTCTTTGAAAGGAAAAAGCCTTGCAGGGTACCAGATCCGCGAAAAGGACTTCTTACTTATCTTTCCGTACAGGGGCAATGAAATAATAACCAAAAAGGAAATTCAAGGAAAATATCCCAAGCTTTGGGCATACTTGGAGGAGTGCAAGAACGCGCTTGAAGAAAGAGAGAGAGGTAGATGGAGAGATGGTGAGTGGTATTGTTTTGGCAGACCGCAGAACCACCAGCACTTGCATGAGAAAAAGATACTTATCCCGGTAATAGTCAACAAGGCCCAAGCAGCTTGGGACGATGTAGGTTACTACATTATTGACTCGATATACTTTGTCCAAAAAATAAAGGAAACTAACTTGGACGACTTTTACATACTCGCGTTACTAAACAGCAAACTTTTAACATTTTACCTAAATGAAACTTCGTCAAATCTGAGAGGTGGCTATTTCTCCATGAAATCTGCATACGTAGAACCATTTCCACTAAAAGTGCCAAACATGTCAGATCCAAAAGAAAAGGGGTACTATGAAAACATCGTGCTAAAAGCCAAACGGATAACAAAAGTATATCAACAATTGACCGACACGCGAGTTAACAAAGACCTGATTGATAGAGAAGGAAGGGTTCTACAGGAAGAAATTGACGAATTGATCTATGACTTGTATGGCATGACCGATTCTGAAAAGAAAATTATCAAGGAGAGTTAGGGGCACGACCTAACTGGCGTTATGAAATTGCCCCGCGCATAAAAGAATAATATGCCAATGAATCCTAATTTTAAACAGGTGGCGCCCTTGGAAAAGAGTCCTTTATGGAAGGGGTTGATGTAATCTCGAACGATTTATTAACAAACAGAAATTAATTGTTCAAAGCTGAAATTTATGCCAGAAAATCTTGGATCTAAAGTAAAGATCGTCCCAGCACATCTCTGGCCCTCCAATTTATCAACCGGAGTTTACGATGTGCTGCACAACGTTATTCTAATTAAGGAGGGGTTGCCGCAAGTGACTCGCGAACAAACACTGAAGCATGAGAACACCCATAGGGAATGGTTTCTAGAGCATACTTCCATAAAAAAACTGTATAATATTGTTTATTGGAGCCCCGCTTACTATGTCATATTAATACTTGCTATTGCTCTTTACCTTAGTTCAATCTTGCTATGGTGGGAAAGTCTGATAACATTATCTTTTCTTATTTGTTTTTTGCTGATAATATTCTATTATGCCTTTGATCTTTTGCTGGAATTTCCCGCTTGGAGAGAAGCGGGAGTTAGCATAGCGGAAGTGAGTATTACTGAGCAAGTCCGTTTGGCCGGAATCAAGTATTTTCCTATATTTTTAAATTTGTTTTTACTAATGAGCTTACCTTTCCGGTTTTTGGACGCCCAAGAACACCTTGCGCTGTTGAGTATAGGTTTCTCAATAACTTGGGTTTGGCAATTTAGCCATATATGGGCACTTGCCAAGTTGTCAAAAAAAGGTAGCTTTTGACTAAGCTTGCGAAGTTGAACCCCGCGTGGTTAGAAAGCCCCCTGACCGGCCATAAAGCCCTTGGCGCGCCGCCCTTGAGCGTAAGTCGCATGCCCGAGGAAAATGCGCGCTCGATTGAGTCATGGCCAATTACGGCGAATTCTGAATGTTATACGACCTTTAGTATAAGTACCGCGGCGATTATCACTACGATGACGACTGCAGCCCCCACATATAGCAATGGAGATACACCTCCAGAAGGTGCAGGAGCCTTGGTCGCTATCGCCGTGCACCAAGCGCTGTTCTCGTAGCCGGTGCCCTTAGCGGTCACTGTAATCGTTGTCGAGTCGCCTTCGGCCGCGGTGCTCAGTATGATGATGCTTAATCTTATGCCGGTTCTTGAAGCTCCTGCAGCCAACGTGGTCGATGTGATTGAGAGGGTCGGGCCCCAGTTCTCAGTGTCCGAGGTGGTCAAATTGAATGTGTCGGTGCTCGTGCCAGTGTTATTGACTGTTACCGTGAAGTTGAGCTCCTCGCCGGGCGCGCCTGACTTAGAGGTCTCCGAGATCGTCACCTGCACCTCTCGTCCCGGTTGAGGAGGTGCACTGACCAAGCAGTGAGTTACGCAGCTCGCGCTGTCGCTCACGGCGGCATTTTCAGTCGAAGTAGCAGTGACTATTATTGCGTCCTCGTCGCTATTCTCCGCGCCCGCTGGGATGGCGACGCTGAGGGTGACGGTATTGGACGCATTGGGTGAAAGCGGCCCAACTGAGGTCTTAGAAAGACTCTTGGTCCAGTCGGCATTATCCGTGTTCTCGAGCGTGTACGAGTTCGTGACGGTGCCCGTGTTCGTGACCGTAACGGTGAAAGTCACAGTCTGCCCGTTCTCCGCGCTGTTCTCGCTCGGCGAGATTGATACGGACACCCCGTGACCGGGGGGAGGGCCTACGGCGTAAATGATCTGGAGAAATGGGTGAGTGCGGTTCTCATACCGTTCCTTGGACCAAAATGCTCGGCTTATACTGTTGTCCAAGTTATCCGGCGGAAGCATGCAGAAGCTCACCGTCTTGTCCCCCGCGAACTCCTGCTTGACGAATGATGTAACGTCCCAATAATATGAAACCGGTGAGTCATAGCTTGCCGCATCCACATATTTGGTATCAAGGACAGCCCCAGGTGTTGGCCTGGTGTTCCAGGTTACAATGGTATCAAGCCATGAATCGTCATCGACCTTGCAGCACCGGACGTCGAAACCATGAGAATATGCATAGTAATCAAAAAGGTAAAGCCTTGCATCGGTAATGTTTTCGTAATATGGAATATTAAAAAGATCAAATTTTAGGTAGTCCCACTGCCAATACTGGTAATAACGGCCAATGCGTAAGGAATTTTCGCCATTGTAATTGGCGTCGGGTCCCTGATCGGACACGTACGTGTCGTCGGTCGGTTCGATTCGTAAGCCCACGTGTGCTGTACAAGTTGAGTTGCCCTGAACCTCCGGATGCTCAAGATCAACCCCCGATACAGTAACATTATCCTCGGTGCAAAGTGGCGTGTCGGGAGGTATGGCGACGCGGAGGGTGGTTTTTATGCTCTCACCCGGGGGAACATTGTAGAAATTCTCGTTATCAAGCGTCGGGTTCCAGCCTTCAGTATCGCTGACCGAGAGGGAAACTGTCCAATTCCCAGCGAGGGGATTGTATGGGTTTGGAACCGTGACAGTGTACTCGAGCGTGGTGCCCGGCATACCCACTTGATAGTCCGGCAAAATGGTGGGTGGAAGGACCACACCTGCCATTGCCATAGAGCAGATGCTGTATAAGCCGATCTCATTCTCCCCTGTCGTATTTTCGTAAGCGCTGCCGATGTCGGTTGTTGAGTAGACATCGCAAATTGGCTGATAGTCTACACCCCCCCAGTTGTTTATCGAGTCGGACACTTGGTCATCTTGGAAGAGGACGTTGAAGCCAAGTCCCGTGAGAACCTTGTTTTGGGTCTCGTAGAAGTTGTGTCCCCCGAAATCAGAGCCCTCCATAATTAGCAGGCCTTTCCCGCCTTTCACGAAGTTCTCGATAGCCTGGACCTCACTGTCTGAGAGTTGGGATGGAGGATCTGTCATCTGGGGTATGACTAAGATGTCGTTGTCCCCCAGAAGGTCCCGGGTTATCGGCTCAGTGTCGTCATAAATGATATGATAATTTTCAAGTCCCAAAGCGGCAATAAGCTCTGAACATTGAGTGTGATTGTTGTAGGTGCTATGCCCCTCGTACCAGAGCACGTTCACCGCCCCCGGCACCATCCACTGGAATGCCACGTCGAGTAAGATATCAAAATGAGGATATGGGTTACTAGAACTGTTCCATCTACCGTTACGGCATGTGGAGACTGTGCCTGCAGCGACAACCCCGCCACTGCCGACCCTCTTAGCTACCATAACTAGCGGTCGACTTCCAACCGGGTAATCATGCCAAGGAGGAGCACCAGCTTGATTTATGTTATAGGCAGTGGTCTTGCCTCGGACGATGTTTTCGTAGCCGTCGGGGTGAGCAGAAACTGAGCTGACGTAGTGGAGCGGCACGATCGACACGATAGGTACTGTCAGCAAAGTGATTACCAAGGTCGACAGCAAAGCGCCTTTAAAACTCTCAGTCTTCAATTACGGCCTCCTTCCCATCTCAATTCGGCGTCGTGGCATAAAAGCCCTTTGCGCGCCGCCCTTATACTCAAGCCATCGGATAATGCGCGTTGGACCATTTTGGACCACTTGGAAGCTATTCCTCAAGGAGCGCCTTCGACACCTCGGGTTTTAGAAGTTTGCTCCAATCAATAGATTTGAAAAAGAGTGGTAGGACAAAGGATTTTCTATACTCACTATTGGTTCTTTCTTTTACCTTAATCCAATGGTTATCATTTGAAATCACTTCGTTGAGAAATTTGCCAAGTTCATCGAATTTCTGAGTGAGCCCGTGATTCTTTACAATGGGGATAACTTTGGCCTCTTTTGCGAATTCATCCCGTACAAGCTTTGCCGCTCTATTAGGGTGTCTTCTTATCAGCCTACTATATTTTCCCGTAAAAATGCCGGCCATTTTATTCATGGTTTCAACAACCGTATCTAATAGATCCTTCTCGCTTTCGTAAAACCATAAAGCAAAAAGGGGCTCCAACCCTTCCTCACTTCCTACCTGATATCTTTCAAAACATTTTTTCACGATTTCGACAGAAGTATCAATTGTCTCATCATCCAAAAGCTCAGATAATCTTTTTGTTTGATTGGACGTCATCGGGTCTAATAACCGAGAATTAAGCGCCCTCCAAAATTGACCCACGCGGCCAGGCGGGGTATCGATTATTTTATAAATTCTTTTTCTTCTGTCTTCAGGATCCACATCGTACGAAATCCTTCCTTCTTTTTCCAACTCTTGTATATGTGCGGTCAAGGCTGGTGGCGAAAGCTCTGTCGTTTCCCCTAACTCCTTGAATGTTTTTTTCCCTTCAGACAAGGCGCGAATAATATCATTTCTGTGCCGTGTTTTTATTTTGTCTGCTCCTTCATACCCGTATTTTTTCTTGGCTTCCATTTTGACCACTTAAGTTAATTAAGTTAATCAATGCGGTAGATTTAAAGGTTTCGAAATTTGCTAACTTCAATTGAAGGTCAAACAATGGAAAAAGTTGGAATAACGGCATTGGTTGCCCCTAAAATCAAGCAAGAGTTTCAAGAGATTTTACTCCAAAAACATGGGCATGTGTCAGGCAAGATATCGCCAACTATTGAGAAACTCATCGAACGTTGGATCAAGGAAGAAAAGAAAAACTACGGTACAAATGGGGGCAGCAAGGAACTCGGATCTTGAGCCTGGACACATAGGTAATACAGAAAGGAGAAATTGGAGGGATAAAAACGGGAAGACGATACAGGTTGAAGGCCAAGCCGGGCGCATACGTTGAGAGATCCCGCAAGGGCGAGTTCAAGAAGTGGACCCCAGTGGAGCGTAGCATTCCAGCGGATGCAGCAAGGCTTGCCGTGAACAGACCAACGAAGCCGGGCTACGGACACCGAGGCGACTATAGATATCGGGGCATCAAACTCGCAAGGGGCAAGAAGCGCCTGTCTGATCGGATAATGAAGGGCTACTAAGGTTGTGCTCTACTCGTTAGGTCGGGAATATTGTGACTACGCATCTTTCTTCGGGTGGCAACCGTGTCCTCGTTGGTGAGAAGGAAATCGAGGACTACTCGAACGCAGTATTTCATGCCTTCAATGACGGTTGGTCAGATGTTACCGTAGAAGGGCTTGGCGAGCGTTGCGGAAAGGCGATTCGCGTCGCCAAGGATGTCGTTGCCCTACAAAGCGATATCTCAATCTTACGAATTGATTCAATCACGAGATTGAATCCTAATTTTGGTCGTGTAAAAGGCGTTCAAGTTATTTTAATTAAAAAAGGCTCAACCCCCGAGGCACCGCACGAACCAAAGGCCTCAGGGGAGCTCCTAAGAACTCCCGAAGGAGGGAACCAAGGAGCGTGATACAGGTTGATTTGTAACGATAAAAACTTGATGGAAAAGCCCCCAGACTCAGGTGGTTTTGATGGGCTTTTGTTACCCGATACCTTAACCCAAGCGGAGAAAATAGAGCAAGAAACAGGGGCTCCCTCCGAAGTTGCTTTATCGGAAATTCCACCCTGGCGAATGGAGAACCCAGTAACCGATAGGATTTATTGCAAGTTTGTTACTGGCAAGGTTGGGTTCGAGTGGTGCAAAACGAATTGCCGACTTTTCTGCAAGAGTGTATGCCATCGACTAGATCTGTCCCAAGCTCCGGCTTGCCCCTTCGACTTTTTTGGAGACGAGGCTTCGCCGGACACTTGTTTTAAATGCGAGTTAGCGGATCGGTGCGCCGAGTGGCGATGGTGGCGCAACCAATACCTATGAGGTCGATGATGATGGACCTAAAAACTAATTTTAAGTTGAGCCTCGACAGCGAGTTTGCGATCACAGCATTTAAGATTAAAAATGGCTGGCGAATTTATGTTTTCGACAAAAGCAATTACGAAGTGCGGTATGCGAATGACCAAGAAAAACCGTTTTGGCGATCAAGTAGTGTCCGAGCAAAAATGTGCAAGGAAATCGAGCAACAAATCCCCACGATCTCCCGAGCTATGATAGAAAAAACAATGGGTGAGTTTGCAGACGCGGAGACCAAGGGTGATCTTAAAGGACTTAAAGAGGATGAGCCAGCTAAAGCAGAGGAAAAACCCGAGATGGAAATAAGGTATGCGCCTGGGCTAACCACAAAAAATTATGTTGCAGAGGAAGTATGGGATGGGGTGGGACTACCTCGCTTTTGTCTCTACAACTTCGACACCGAGAAATTCACCTATGCCGACTATTTAGATTTAGGCGAAACAAACGAGAAGGGGCAACCCATCGTTTACCATCCCGTATTCAACGATCATCTCCGAAAAGGTATGGTTATCCTACCGCGCGAACCCAAGGAGACCACCTTTAAAGAGACCGTAGAGGACATTTTCAAATTCCTATTAGCAGATAAGCACTTCGATTCTTGCGGGAGCGAAACCCAAGTTAAATTGTTGGGGTTAATTGCTCTCGGTAGCCAATTTTTAGATAGGTTGAAACCAAGCATCCCCATAGCAGGCATTGGACGGTTTGCCCCTATCATCGGCGTTAGAGGACCATCCGGCTCTGGAAAAAACAGGCTGGCTAATCTATTGCGATTGTGCAGCCAGAGGCCATACTTCGACATGAGCAAGCTAAACATCCCCTCGCTTTTCAGACCATTAGACATCTGGAGAGGGACCTTAGTTTTGGATGAGATGGATTTTGATAAGACAGGTGAAACATCTGAGCTTATACACTTCTTGAATTGTCGGGCCACAGGCACCCCAATATCACGACAAGATCCGAACAGCCCACAGGATTCCCAGGCCTTCGATAATTTTGGTTTAACCATAGTTACGCAACGCAGGCAATTTGACGACAATGCTACCGAAGGGAGAACCGTTCCGTTCTTTTGCGAGAAAACGGATAAGAAGTTGCCGACAGTTGAACTTGATGAGACTATTGCCGAGGGTATGGAGATACAGGATCGGCTACTATACCTCCGTATGAAATATTGGCGAGAGTTCAATATCGACAAGGAGGCTTGGATAGAAGACATTAGCGATCCACGTCTAAACGCCGCCCTTTTACCAGCTATGACCATTGCCAAGTTCGAGCCATCCGTAGCAGACATTGTAAAAAGTGTGGTAAAGCAGATCGAGGAAACCAAGGTTAGGCAAAAGGCGAACTCGATGGATGGGGTGATAATTGGGTTCTTATGGGACCATATCGAGGATGGACACCTGGCGCAATATTTGAACTTCTACTATTTGGAGATGGTGGAAAAAAACGAGGATGGATACGCCACAAGAAAACCAATGACGGTAAGGGGTATCGCAGACAAACTAGGCTGGAAACAATCGGGTTGGGTTCGGAAAATCCTTAACAGTTTAAACGTTGTGCCTCGGGAGGTTCCCCCTGTTATCAAACTCGAAGGCAAGACATACCGGCCCATATTCGTTGATCCCGTTAGGTTAGAGAAATTGTTAAGGGAGTTCGTCGTAGGCTACGAGCGCAATAAGCTATTCTCCGTTTTAAGGATTTCCCCACCATACGAAACGGAGTTAGTTAAGAGGGATAGCAATAGACTCTTTGAGCAACTAGGCGTTCAGGTTACAGAAGTTACAGAGGTTACAGCTGTAGGGTGTGTAGGGGGGGTAAAAAGGGAGGACATCGAGGTTACAGAAGTTACACCCGAGTGTCACCCAAGATTAAAAAACGATATAAATAATGCGCCTGATAAACCGACACCGACACACCCAAACGCTGTAACTAGTGTAACTAGTGTAACCGAGGAGCAAGAACCCCCGAGCCAGGATGCGATCATTAAATACTTAAAGGAGCTGGCTCGCGGAACGCAATCATCCAAGGCGCACATCGAGGCCACCCTGGGGGTTAGCCACAGCCGCCTGCAAGTAGCGATAGACCACATGATACAACGAGGCGCACCGATTATAGACCGAGGGGCCACTATCGAGGTGCTATGAATGGCTACAACCACCCCCGACACTGGCCCCTTGTTGCAGAATCGCCCTCAATGCCCCTGGTTGCCGGGTCGTTGCCTGCACCAAGCGATCAACCCGGAACCCCACGATGTCAATATGTGCTTGGCTTGTTTGGTGTCGGAGTTGATTAGAGAATTTCAGATTAAGAGGGGCTGCTTATGAAATACGCTAGCATTGTTACCGCTACCAATGAGGTCTTATCCCAATATTCTACACGGCTGACGGTCCGACAAATTTACTACCGGCTTATATCACCACCGTTTCAGCTATTCGAGAACTTGGCGAAAAACTATAAAAACTTCGACAGGCTGCTAACGAAGGCTCGGGAGAATGACGATGTTGATTGGGAGCGTATAGAGGACCGAGCGCGAACCACCATCGGAGGCGACAAGGGGTATGATGGGACCGAGGACTACGTGGACAATATGCTATACATTGACGGCGATAACTACACAAGGAAAATGTGGGAGGACCAACCAGAGTATATAGAAGTCTGGGTCGAAAAGGACGCACTAGCCGCGTTGGTATCGAACGCTGCCGAAGGGTTTAGGGTGCTGACATTCCCGACAAGGGGGTACTCTAGCTTTACGGGAGTTATGCAAGCAATAGAACGGTTCGCTGATTTAGACGAAAATAAAAGGATAACAGTATTGCACTTTACGGACCACGACCCAAGCGGATTGAATATGAAAGACGATCTAGCCCGCCGATTGAACGAATACGGTGAGGGTAACGTCAGGATAATTAGACCAGCTTTAACCTTCGAGCAGGTGCAGGCGATGGGACTAGCCCCAAACCCGACTAAAAAGGCGGATTCTCGGACTCCCGCTTATGCGGCCCAATACGGCGATCAATGTTGGGAGCTAGACGCAATGCTCCCCGATGAACTGCAACGGATAATTAAGGAGGCGATTTCAACCCACATAGACGCTGAACGCTGGCAACGGACACTAGACCGGATTGAACGTGAACGCAAGGCGATAACCACGGTAATTGAAACCGAGAAGGGGGCCATGCAGGAGCTAAAAGCGCGGATGGTCCAGGCTATCAATAACCGGTGTAAGGAGGGAGCCACCCCATGACCGTCATGTTTGCGGTTATGTTAGAGGACCGCGCCGGGGCCGTGACGGTGGTATGCCTGGAGCTCGAGCAAGCGTATCACTCGTTAAAGGTGGGTGCTATCGAGTGTGTTGATCAACGGATCCAGCTAACCCGAGAAACCCAGAGCCACAGGATGACGCGGTTGAGGAGGGAGGGCTAATGCCAGTTGGCGATCTCGTTTACATCCGCTATCAGGATCATACCTTGTTTAGAGACATTGTAGCTGGCAATGGTTGCCCTGTGATCCGTGAGGCTGTCGGCTGGCTGGCGCATGAGAACGGCGAATTTGTAAGGCTGGTGTTTGAGCGTTACGCCGTGCCACAGTCGGAGGGGGCGCAGCGCGAGACGGGCCTGGCGATACTGAAAAATACGATACTCGAAATGCGAGTGTTATTTAACGCCTTGGAGCGCACACAGCCAGTTGGAGGTAGAATTAAGTGAGCACAACCAAACCTATCGAAACTTTTGCACCCACCCCTGAAAACTCGGAACCCCTCAAGGAATACATCGCGGCAAGTTTTCAAAATCGTGTGCCGTCATTGCTCGATTTTATGCTTAACCACAAGTCGATAACTCAGTTAGCGCGATACCTGGTGGCTTATACATCGCAAAGTCCCAACACCCTTTACAACTATGGTTTTGGCCTCAAGCTTTATTGCGATTTCGCCGAAAAGAATCCTGATGAGCTTGTTTCAGAGTGCTTTAACAACGGGGACGGCATTGCCGATCCTAAAGCTATCGCTCGGACCGTAAACTTGTTGGAAGATTTCGTGTGCCACCTAAAGACGAAAAAACTTGCACCTGGCACGGTGGTTTGCTACGTTAGAGCGACTAGAACATTTTATCGCGCAAACGGTATTGTCGTAAACCTACCGCACCCATTACCAAGGCAAACCATTACTAGCGGTAGATCGCCGACACCTGACGAGCTACAACATTTAGTCGATATGGCTGACCTGCGAGAGAAAGTGATTATCAGTTTGCTGGCCCTCAGTGGTTTCAGAGTTGGCACATTATCAAAGCTACAATACAAGCACGTCAAGCACGACCTCGAAGCGGGAATAGTGCCTATACATGTCCACATCGAATCAAACATAACGAAGGGCAAGTATGGCGAATATGATACATTCATCGGCAAGGAGGGAGCTGAATATCTCAAGGCTTATCTAAACCAGCGCAGGCGCGGAACTCCCAAGGTGCCACCCGAAACAATAGACGACAAATCGCCTTTGATCCGAAGCGTGTTTGCTGAGACTCCCAAACGTGGCATTGAACCCCTAAGCTCCGTTGCGATTTCTCGCATTGTTAGCCGTCTATATGTTAGGACCGGACTAACTGAACGATTGAGCCATCGGCACGAGCTTGTTACCCATAGCCTACGCAAGTTTTTCAGAACACAGCTTGGGGCTTGCATACCCTCGGATTACGTTGAGTATATGATGGGCCACAAAGGGAGCGTTTATAACGACATTAGAAGCAAGGGTATCGAATTTCTCCGAGGTCTCTACGCCGGCGCAGGTCTGAGCTTGAAACCAAGAACCACATTATCTGAACTCGATACCTTGAAAACATTGATTCGTTCATGGGGCAAGGATCCCGAGGCTTACTTGTCTAAAGAAGCCATGAATTTGCCACATCGAGCTTGTATAGGTCCATCTGATATTGAGGACTGGCAAACCAACGGTCTACGAAAATATCTCCGCGAGCTGATTAGAAACGATAAAGGTGGGTGAAGTAGATGGTGGTAACTAACCCGCTGGGGTTAACATTTCTTATGATAATGGCCCAATTAGCTAACCGTAGGTAAAACCATTGTATTTAAATATATAAACTTACATAATAATTGTCGAAGCCGATATCGACAATAGGTATTGGCTTATGATACCTGGTGGCACAGCCGAGACGATGGCGAAAAAGTAAAGCTGAGGCACATAATCTCTTAGTCGATGATGTGTCACCTCCAACTAAGTCCATGGGGCGGCCGCTGGGTATTAGTCAGATTTGATTATTTGTAAAAATTTTATTATTTCGATATACTTCTTTTTTTGTACGTATTTAGCTGTCTTAAAGCGTAAAAGTTGTCTGGGTGTGCGCGTGCGGCTTTCCTGCTGGGAAACACCGTTCAACGTCACAGCTGTGACGTTAGGATCGGCACCGCGAATGTCACACCTGTGACATCGCATGCCATGATTCATTCGCTTATAAACCACCTCCGCTCAAAGCCTCGGCGGGACATGCTCCAGTATTTGATCGCGTACGATATCAAGGAACTCGATCCGAAAGCTGCGGGCGTGAAACTTCAACAATCAGTCTGAGAATCCGGCAAGCTGGCTGAGCTGAAGAGCCTAGCCGATTCAATCGGCATGACCGGCGGGAAGGCCTTGGTGCTGAAAAAACGCGTCGTCCACTTGTCACAGCTGTGACAGAGGAACGCAAAATTGGAACTTGTGCTCCCGCGACCCAGGCACACGTCACACCTGTGACAACACAAAACCCAAAAACTGGAATTCCCGCATCAACCCAAGATATGTCACACCTGTGACATGACCAGCACGCGAGCTAAATACATACCTTTTTTTTAAAAATAACTGATGTAAGCATCATGGTTTTAATTTCATCCTACTAAAAGCGTAGGTTCCGATAAAAACCATTAAAAATGAAAATGTCGTTATTATCCCAAAATCTAAAAATAAATTAAAAGTATTCCCACCGACAGTCAAGCCTCTGATCGCATCCACCCCGTAAGTGACCGGGTTAATTCTTGTAAAGATTGTTAACCAACCAGGTAATTGTTTTATCTGAAAAAGTGCCCCCGATAAAAATAATAAAGGAAAATTAACGAAACCCGTAATCAAGCCAAATCCCTCGGGTGATTCCATTATGCTACCTATGATCAATCCTATGCTAACAAATCCGACAAGCAAAACAAAAAGATAAATGTAAATTAATAGAATAAAACTCAAGTGCAAGCTAATCGCAAAAATTGGGGCGAACAACAAAAGAATGCTTCCTTGTATAAGCGCATCTGTAACTCCCCCTACAACTTTTCCAAAAAAAATTGTTGATCTTTTTACTGGTGAAACTAAGACCTCCTTTAAAAAATCTAATCGCTTGTCCCAGATTACATAAGCCCCGTAGAAGATTGAAGAGAACAAAGTAGTCATTACAATTACGCCCGGGTAGATGAAATTTTGATAGTTGGGAATCTCGCTACCTAAACCTGCTCCAAAAACAAAAAGCCAAAGTAAGGGACTAAACGTTGAAGAAAAAATTCTGGATTTTTCTCTTAAAAAAACTTTGAATTCTCTTTTCCAAATTGCATAAAGTCCGCTTAATTCGCTCATCTTTTCGACCTATAATCCGCGATTCTTTCCCAAAATCCTCCCTCGGCTCCTTCTTCTCTAAATTCCCTTCCCGTGTAATGCAAAAAGACATCATTTAAGGTAGGCGATCTGGACTCGACAGATTCAACTTTGCCGATAACTTTTAAAATTTCTTGTAAGTGCCGGTTTGCATCTCTAACTGTAAGAGAAACTGTGTCATTCAACTTGCTAATGTTTTCAATGTATTTTAGTTTTTTAACCTTTTGTAAATTTGGTTTTTTTATTTTTAATCTGATTATTTCTCCACCTAAATCTCTTTTTAACTTCTCTGGAGTTTCAAGAACAATAATTTTCCCAAAATCGATTATAGCAACCCTATCGCAAAGCCTATCCGCTTCATCCATGTAGTGTGTTGTAAGGATTACTGTTACCTTTTTTTCTTTAACCAACCTCTCAATATAATTCCATATGTGTTCTCGTGTTTGTGGGTCTAATCCCAGAGTTGGCTCGTCAAGAAATAAAATTTTGGGTTCATGAAGTAGTCCTCTCGCAAGTTCCACCCTTCTCCTCATCCCGCCAGAATATTTTTTCACCTGATCATTCTGCCTTCCGCTCATGTCGACCAAATCTAAAACATTTTTTATTCGCTTTTCTCGGATATCTTTAGACAAACCATACAACAAACCGTGTAATTCCAAATTTTCGTAACCTGTGAGCAAATCGTCCGAGGAAGGATTTTGAAAAACTATTCCTATAGATTTTCTAACTTCATGCGACTCTTTTAAAATATCAAATCCATTTATTTCAGCTGTACCAGAGGTTGGTTTTACCAGGGTAGCCAACATGGATAAAGTCGTGGTCTTTCCTGCGCCATTTGGCCCCAGTAATCCGAAAACTTCGCCTTCTTCGATTTCAAAGCTTATGTTATCCACTGCAACTATGTCTTCCTTGTTCTCGAACACTTTCCTTAAATTTTTCACTTTTACAATTGAGATCTGAATCACCCTGATCGTTTTTTGGGAATAAGCTGACATGGTAGAAGGAAACCAAGCACGGAATTGATCCTTTTTATCACATGCATGATTTCCTTTTTATTTGCCTCATCCAGATTCTTTTCTTTGGCCAGAGTGTTTAATTTTTTAATAAATGAGAAATACGCTTCTATAGCTTTTGTTGTATTCAAATCATCATCCATCGATTTTTCAAATGTGCCCGTGACCTCTCTTATTAATGCCGGTATTTCCCGATTGTGTTTTCCATTTTTCAATTCTTTAATTTTCTTCAGGCTTCTGTAGTATTGCCTTATCTCATCTCGGGCAACCCGCATTTTTTCCAATGTGAAATTAAGCCTCTTCCTGTAATGGGTTGAAATTAAAACGTACCTGATGGCGTTTGAGTTAAAACCCATCTTCAGCAAATCTTCCGAAGTATAACAATTCCCAAGAGATTTGCTCATTTTTTTGCCATCGACCATCAGGTGTTTTGAATGGATCCAAAAGTTTACAAATTTCTTACCTGTAGATCCCTCGCTTTGTGCAATCTCATTTTCATGATGGGGAAACATGTTATCGATGCCGCCGGTATGGATGTCAAAATGTTCTCCAAGGTACCTCATACTCATTGCAGAGCATTCTATGCTCCAACCCGGCCTTCCCTTACCTAAATCAGTGGGCCAGAAAATGTCGCCATCTGATTTACTGCAAGATTTCCACAGAATAAAATCCCCGGCTTCCCATTTGTAATAGTCATCCCTTGTTAATCTTCTATTTTGCATCTCTTTCGTAACGTTCAAATGTGACAGTTTGCCGTAGCCTTTGAATTTGGATATGTCAAAGTAAATGTTTCCGTCATGCCATTTGTACGCATAACCCTTCTTAATCAATTTCTTTATTATTTCCACCATCTCTTTTACGTGCTGAGTGGCCCTCGGGTAGAAATCGGCAGGAAGTATGCACAATTTTTTTGATTCTTTAAAAAAAACTTTGGTGTAAAAATTTGTAATTTTTGTTAATGATTTTTTTTCTTTTTTAGCCGCCCTTATCATTTTATCCTCGACATCTGTGATGTTCATTACGTGCTTTACCTTGTAACCTTTGTAGAGCAGATATCTTTTCAAAACATCCTCAAAAAGGTAAGTCCTGTAATTTCCGATGTGGGGGTAAGTGTAAACAGATGGACCACACGTGTACATACCAACTTTATTATCCTCTATTGGTTTGAAAACTTCCTTTCTTCTGGTGAACGTATTGAAAAGTTTTAGCATCCGATCACTTCGATTTTGCGTTTTCCGAATCTCGGTTTCTGTAATTAATACAATCGATGCTATCTTTTTAAGCTGTTACATCATGGCCCCTGTAACACCCGGTGACTAGCAGCTCGCGAAAGTAAGGCTAAAAACAAAAAGATAAATCTTGGGAAGCAAAATTATGCACCATGAATCTATTGCACAAAATACCTCCTGGAGACAGTCCTCCGGAAACTGTAAACGTGGCCATCGAGGTGTCCGGTGGGTCCAGAGATAAATATGAATATGACCCCAAGTTGGAGGTATTTGTTTTAGACCGGGTGCTGCACTCGTCCGTCGTCTTTCCGGTGGAATACGGATTTATCCCTCAAAGCTGGTTTAATGACGGCGATCCCCTGGACGCTATGGTTTTGGGCTTTGAGCCTTTACAGGTGGGCTGTATAGTGAAGGCGAAGACCATAGGTGCTTTGATAATCGAGGACGAGGAAGGCGAGGATCCGAAAATTCTTTGCGCCCCGATGGGCGACCCCAGATTTGACGGCTTCAAGGATCTGCCAGATGTTCACCCAAACAAGCTCAGGGAAATTCAAGAGTTCTTCGAAATTTACAAAAGGTTGGAGCCTAGAAAATGGGTGAAGTCCAAAGGATGGATAAATGCTGAAGAGGCAAGGAAAATTGTGGTATACGCAATTAACCTGTATAAGGAAACTTTTAAGGTTTAAATTAGTCCGAAGCATCATTACTGAAACCGCTTGATAGCTATCGCCATAACAATAGGTTATAACAACAATATCAGTAGCAATAGCTTTATGGTTACAGTAAAAAGGCCCTGTAGTTAAAGATTCAACATAAACTTTAATTCGAAACTATTCTTACGGGATTCTGCAGTGGGTGGATACGATGACAAACAAAGCAAAGATGTTTAACAAAAAGGCCTCTGATCCAAAAAATAAACCTGACCAGATTCTTGAAACTCTGGCATTGCGATCAGGGCAAACTATTGCTGATATCGGGGCTGGAGGCGGCTATTTTTCTCTAAGATTTGCCGATGCGGTTAGCAGAAACGGCATGGTGTATGCAATTGATACTAATCCAGAATTTTTGGAATTTATAATGAATACTGCAAATGAAAAAGGATTGAGTAACATTAAAACTGTACTTGCAGTGGAGGATAAACTAATTTTGCCGGAAAAGAGTTTAGATATTATTTTTTTGCGTAATGTTTATCATCATTTACCAAATCGAGTGGAATACTTTAAAAATCTAAAAGAGTTTTTGAAACCGGGGGGCAAGATTGTTGTAATCGAGTATAAACGTGGTGGACCTTTCAGCTTTCAAAGGATGTTTGGGCATCATGTCCTAAAAGAGGAAATTGTAAAAGAAATGGAAGACGCAGGATATCAATTGAAGAACGACTTTGATTTTTTGCCGAAACAATCTTTTACGGTTTTTTACTTGAAAAAATAATCATCTATCAAGGCCAGCGCGCGGATCATCCAAAAGAACGAAGGATATCCACAATATCCGAATTGACCTTTGATTTGCTCCGATTAAGACAGATATCTGCCGTCATCCTATTTCTAGGGAATTAAATTTGCCCCTGTTTTTAGAACTCCAGATTCAAATTATTTCTTAATGTCCACAGGGCGCAACTCGCTGGACCCTAGTTTGGGGCCGATTGGCCATGGCCTTTCGTTCGTTATGAAAAAGAGATAACGGTAGACTGTATAATAGTAAGTTAAGAATCTGTTCGCGAATCCAGCAATGCCTCTATGCCTCTTCCCATAGATTATTGTATAGAACCAGTGGACAATCGTTGCAAGCCCAACAATAAATCCCCATACGCCAGTAATCACGCCGTAAACAAATGCCAGCGGGATTCTCAAGAGAGCCTCTATCCTTTCGCTCATCGATTCACCATCATCCCTCATCAGGTCTAAAACAATAAAAACCTTTTCGGTGTACGATTTCATGATTTTTTAGTATTTGGTATAAAATTCGATTACGAATATTAGAAATCTAAATTTTCATCTCCTCCTCCTGTCGAAAAATTCGTGAAGCATTGAACTCAGGGCCAAGAAGACGATCATCCAAATGAACAAAACTGCGATGTTTGTCGACCAGCCAAAGTGAGATGTTCCCCCGAACCCGACCTTCAGTAGGTCCAGAGTGTGGGTCAGCGGCGACACTAGGGCCGCGTACGCCCCAACAGTCGGCAGCGACTCTATTGGAATGAACATGCCGCTCACGAACATCAGAGGGATCCTGACCAGGTTAAGGGGCATGATCACCTCCCCCGGGTTCTCGGACGGTATAGACGCGAAGAGTGTTCCCATCGCTGAGAAGACTATCGCGGAAAGCACGACGCCTATTGCTACTGCTGCTATGTTAGTGATCGTAACGCCTATCACGACTGCCCCAATCGCTGTGGCCGCGACCGTAATCCCAAGACCGAATATCACCCCAGCCATAGTTTTTCCCCAGAGAACGGCGAATAGGGAGATGGGTGCGGATAGGTACCTCTCGAAGGTCCGCATCCTCCTCTCAAGAGGGAAGGCTGCAGGACCAATGCTACTTGAGGACCAGAGTATTGTCTGCGCTGCCAGCACCGGGATTAGCAAGTCGTTGGGGATGTTTCTCCCGACAGCAAAGCTGAAGAACAACGCCACCGGGAAGAGTATGCCGGAAGCAAGGGTCCCGGGGCGCAAGAAGTAGATCCTCATGTCCTTCATGGTGATGGCCCAGCTTCTCTTCAGCTCATCGAATTGGGTGACCCCGTCCATTATTTCGACTCCTTCTTGTGAATGACCTCGGCTTCCATGGCCTTGCCCGTCAGCTCAAGAAAAACTTCCTCGAGGCTGGGGCCGAGGGTGTTCATCGTTATGGGCTCCAGTTTGTTATCTTGGATCAGGCGCCAAAGCTCCTTCAGGACCCGAGGTGGATCATCGGTCAGTAGCCTTATCTTGTCGCCGCGCTTCTCCACCCCTTTTACAGAGGGCAGCCTCTCCAGTTTCGCCTGAAGCCCGGGTGCCTCTCTCCTGAACGCCACCTCTACGGATTGGACGCCCTTTATGGCTCTCTTTAGACTCTCGGGTGTGTCGATTGCGACGATCTTCCCCCTGTTTATTATGGCCACGCGGTCGCACATCTGGCTGGCCTCCTCGATGTTGTGGGTCGTTAAAAAGATCGCCAAGCCCTCCTCGTTGAGGTTTCGTATCAGCTCATGGATGACCATGACACTCTCGACATCAAGGCCGACGGTTGGTTCGTCAAGGAAGAGCAACTTCGACTCGTTCATGAGCGCCATCGCAATGCAGACCCTTCGCTTCATCCCGCTGCTGAACCCACCCACCTTATCGTTACGCCTGTCGTAGAGGTCGAACCTCGTAAGCAACTCTTTCGCTCGCTCGTTCCTCCTCGCACTCGAGACGCCGTAGAGCTTGGCAGTGAAAATGAGGTTGCTCCAGGCCGAAATCTCGTCGTAGATGTTGCTGATGTCCGGTACGATGCCCATCAACGACTTTGCTCTGATGGATTGTTTCACGATGTCATGCCCGAGTATCGAGGCCCTTCCATCTGAGGGGACGGAAACAGCTGTTAACATCTTTATAGTCGTGGTCTTGCCAGCGCCGTTCGGACCCAGAAAACCGAAGATCTCGCCCTGTTCAACCGCGAAGGTTATGTGATCGACGGCTAGGAAGTCGCCGTAGTACTTCGCTATTCCTTGAACATCTATTGCCTTGACTTTAATCGTGCTCTCAACCCTCAGATTAAAAATTCCGCTTATTGCATTAGCGGACTCATTTATGATTCAAATATAGCTGATAAATTCATTGGTTGTAGAACTGCTTAAAAGTATATTTAACGAATTCATTGAAATCCCAAGGGCATTCAAAACAGAGTTTCTACTTTTTAATCTCTAATAGTGAATTTTAATTAGTGTAGGAAATTAGTTAAATTACATGGGATTGGGATGCGGATAGCATGGAACTAATCATGAAAGATATACTAAAGATCCAAAAAAGGTCCAAGGAAATTCAAATGCCACCAGAAGAACTTGCAAAAATCATAGACCACACTGAACTGAATCCAAACACGTCGTCAGAATCTATGAAAAAATTGTGTGATGAAGCAAAAGCATACCATTTCCACTCAGTGTGTGTGAACCCCTTTTGGACCCGGTTCTGCGCGAATGAGCTCAAAGGTACGGGTGTGAAAGTTAGCACCGTCGTAGGATTTCCTCTCGGCCAGACGACATCAGAGGAGAAGGCGTTTGAAACTAAGCGGGCGATTAAGGAGGGCGCAAACGAAATTGACATGGTGATGAATGTCGCGGCTTTCAAGGACAAGAAGTACGACTTCGTCAGAGGAGACATAGAGGCGGTCGTTGAAGCTGCGGAAGGAAACTTGGTCAAGGTCATACTTGAAACCGGCTATCTGACTTACGAGGAGATACCGCGAGCATGCAGGATAGTGATAGAGGGGGGAGCAAATTTCGTGAAAAACTCTACCGGTTTTGGTCCACTTGGAGCCACTGTACCTCACATAATTCTAATGAGAGAGTCGGTGGGCGATAATTTTGGCGTGAAAGCTGCCGGTGGGATTTATGACTTTAGGGACGCCCTGTGGATGATAGCTGCTGGAGCAAACCGGGTCGGGTCGAATCATGGAGTTATGACAGTAGACGGTTATCGGTGTCTATGCACTCCCACATAGCCTTTTGACTAAAATGTTGCGATATAGAAAAATTTGGTTTGCTCATTTCCATATTTTTTAAATTGGTGGGGCCGCCAGGATTTGAACCCGGGTTTGCGGGTCTCTTCGGAGCACAGCTCCAACGGGTCATCATCCATTCGTCAGCTGACCCACAATATCCGCTGGAGCCCGCCGTGCTAGCCAAGCTACACTACGGCCCCGCCGAATAACATCACCTCGCCGCGAATAAAAGATTTCTGGAGCCGGGGGCCTACCCACTACCCTAGGTTCAACTTCCCAAGCTCACATGAGGCGCGCAAAGGGCTTTATAGCCGTCATTCCTAATTGGTGGAGAAAGAAAGCTAGACGTCATCGGATTTCTGAGAAGGTGCATGCGAATGCCGAATTCACGGAAGATAATCGGGATTACCATTGTTGTTATTATAGTTGCCGCCTTTGCAGTTGCCTATCTTTTTTCCTCTGGTGGAGGGAAAGGAGGAACACAGCAGGTAGAAACGCAGGTGTGGTGGATAGCGAGCGACCCCCACGTAGGCCATTCTACAATGCAGATACCCGACGAGGCCTTACAAGTGGGGATAAAAGATGTAAATGAATATGTTGAGAATACAGAAAACATAAAGGTTGATCATGCGGCGATATTAGGAGACTTGATCCACGAAAGCAGTCAGTACAGGGGCATGTTATTCCAGGACATGGGAAATCTGAAGGTCGAGAACTGGTACTACGTCCTCGGGAACCACGACTTCTCCGGCGGAGAAAACATCCTCCCCGTATTCTATAGTGGAATCGACGTCGTGGGCATCAGGTTCGTGTTCATCTCCACGGAGGCTGGCGGGGGTAGTGTCTCCGACGGCGTGATGGGGGAGAATCAATTTAACTGGCTACGGACGGAGTTGGAAACACACAAAAATCAACCCATATTCTTGTTTTCCCATCAGCCGTATCGCGATTGGAACGTGTGGGATAACCTGGCCCCTCTGATCCAGAGCGAGGCGAATGTAAATGTTTGGTTTTGCGGGCACATCCACGAGTGGATCATAAATGAAAACGTGAAACCTTATAATTTCATAGAAGTTTGTGATAGGTCCCTCGACTGGGCGGGGCATTACAATGGAGTGTTCATGTTTCTACAGCGTAAAGGCGACACCGTTAATGTTACGATAAAGTTCAGAAATCACCATTCTCATACATGGATAAGCGTCCCGACGGTGGATAACAGGACGATCGAAAACATAAGTTTCTCCGTCAAAGTCGCTTGATTACACGCACACTTCACGAGGTCTGAAACAGGATCGTATTGTCACGGGCGACGCGTAAAAGCTCTAAGCAAGCGGGAAAGCCCGTATTTCGGCGTATTAATTATTTGTTGGCAAAAAATTTAACTATTTAAGACGTTCTTCGACTAAAGCCACTCTTTCTGAACCCTGGGTGATGGAGCCAGGGGCCTACTCACCACGCTGGGTTCAACTTGGCAAGCTCATAGGCGACGCGCAAAAGGCCTTTTGTCGAAGTTCCTACCTCTAGATCGCCCAACATGGCATCAAGCTTTACGTAGTCGTAGAAAGGATTTCAGCGTCCCGCGAACTCCTTGCTAACTTTCAGTATGTTCGTCTTATGATGTCGAGTCTTAGTTATGGCCCGCTTCCGCTCGAGGTTGTTGACGAGCGCGCTGAGCTTTGACTTTGAGAAGTCCAGTTCCCTTCTGAGCTTGTCCTGTCGAACCTCGCCTCCAAGTTGGAGCACCAGTTCGAGTACCTTACGTTCATCTTCTGTTAGGGTCATCATAGCGACTCTCATTGTGCGCTCTCCAGCGTAGCGTTTGAATGTGAATGCCAACGCCGCAGCAACGGAGCCGGCGACTATAGCCATTATCAATATCGCCACGAGGATTGAATGGAGCTCGAGGCCTGGCGCCGGGTGGAGCGGACCGTAAAGCAACAGGCCTAAGCATAGCTGTAGGATCACAACCAAGAGCACTATCCCAAAGGCTTCGCGGAGCGTCATGAGCGAGTAATATCGCCTTTTGGGCTTTAAATCATGCGAAAAATAAACAGGGTTAATAATCGGATTAATTGGCGAAATCAGGGGGATTTTTCCTTTATGAACGATCAGGAGCCAAAATATATGATTTTTGCGTGAAAAATGAAATTCAATCCACCGCAAAATTCAAGATTTGGACGGTCTTTGGAGATTTCATAAATATCCTCCAGGTCAAAATATCCACATAAAGTCGATGAACCGCGTGCGCGATAGGGGCGACGCGGCGAGGTTCTACCCGAAAAATAATGGTGAGAAAAAAATGAAGTTGGGTCAAAGTGGAGTTGCAGTAGTGGCAGTGGTAATAATCGTCGCAGCATCCATTGGCGCAGGAGTAGCAACACCAGTGATCGTGAGTGCAAAGGGCGTAGATCCTGACTCATCGCTCTACGGACTCAGCCGCCTTGGCGAGAGCATCCGACGCGTGAGCGATGGCGACCAAATGAAGTTACGTTGGGGCGAGTATCAGCGGATGGCCGCAAAGGGGAAGGGCCTAGAATTCCAAGCAATCCTTAATGAATTCAAGGATAAGATGGAGAATGTTCTGGAGAAAATGCCGGATAACGTCGAAGCGAAGCGGGAGATAATCGAGTGGATGCAGCAGCAGATGCCAGGGATAGGTGAGGTCAGGCTGAGGATTATGAAGGAGGCATGCGAGCACATTAAGGGGGATCTCGAGAACCAACCAGAGGTCGGTGCAGCGATAGGGGAGATGGAAAATGAGATCGAGAACTACGCGCGGGAAATGCCACACGCATCCCCCGAGCGGATGGAGAACATAGGGGCTATGGCATACTTGATCAGGGAGAGGATAATGGACATGATCGAGACGAACAAGGATCATATCAGACATCCGATGAATATCGACATAGACAACATATTTCTAAACATCGAAGCGAGTATTAGAGGTCAAGAAAATATCCCCAATGAAAACTTGATCGCGAGGTTCGACCAAAAACAGGCAAAATTCGAGAACGACCTGATAGAGGTTGAGAACAAAATTCAGGAGCTGCCGGAGAACGCGCGCGTAAGGACTGCGGTGCAGAGCCTAATCAACAATGCAATTAAGCTGGATAATCGGGCAGTACAAGCGGCGAGCGAGAATAAACTCAGACGGGCGCTGGGGCTACTTAATGCCGCAGATGTGTTGCTAAGAAACGCTGACCGCATTATCGATTCTATTACGGGATACGTGGAAAATATTCAACAGTTCATAGACAACAGCTTTTCCCAGGAGTATCAGAGACTGAGCCAACTCGTGGATAACCTTCCGGACACCGCATATCGTACAGGGCTGAAGAACATACTTCAGCTCGCACAAAACGCATTTAACGATGGAAACTACGAGCTAGCAAAATGGTACTTGATGAGGGTGGAGGACTTTATGATGAAGCTGAGGCAAGGAATGATGCCTTGGACCTTGCCAAAACATAGGAACATGCACTGAGCCCTTCACCCATTTTATTTTTTTAAATCACACAGCTGGCTTTGATTGGTTTGAAGATCCTTTTTTTAGTACCCTTGTTATTAATTTAGAATTATTTTCGACGATCCCGAAATCACTTAACAAATAACTTCCAAGGGGAAAACGAAGAAAGAGGCATATAAATTAATGGTGATAAGAGCCCATCTAGTTCATGAGGCTTGAATATGAAAGAATTAACAGTTGATATTGAAACAACCGGGATTACTGCCGATAATTATCAAACGACCGCTATAGGATACAAATTTAACAATGCCCGCTTTCCTAAAGTGATGTTCGCGTACAAGCCCTCTGACGAAAAGAAAATGCTGTACGAATTCTCTAAGGTGTTGGATGAAGTCGAAACTTTGATAACTTGGAAAGGTAAAGGCTTCGATGTTCCGTTTCTCAAAACAAGAGGAGTCCTACTTGGCGTCGACTTATCTCGCCTAAGTAATATTCCGCTTATCGATTTGCAGCTGATAGTAGAAAACGAATTTATGTTATCTCAGACTCGATTAAAGGACGTGACAGCTTTATTCGATATCAAGAGAACAGATACTTTAGACGGAAGCCAGATAGCAAGACTTTATAACGAATATGCTCGAACCAACCCTCCTGATGAGAAAATTCCTAAGATAATCATTACTCATTGTCAAGAAGATGTAATGGTGATTTCTAAATTGTATGAATTGTTGAAGAAATACATTAGGGATCAGAATACACCGCAACCATCGGGGCAAAGGTAAAAGTGCTGAACCCTGGGTACTGGAGCCAGGGGCCGGATTTGAACCGGCGAAAAGCGGGTCTGCAGCCCACCGCCTTAACCGCTAGGCTACCCCGGCTGCCAAATATTCTGTCATCATCATTTATTAATAGTCACATAAAAAATGCCGAGGGCGAGCAAGCTTTTTTAACGATGAATCCTAAACATTGCTTGGTTGAAATGATTAACATTGGTGTGAGCATTAGTTATATTTCGGCTGAGAAGTTCTGGGAACAGGATAGACCCGCCCCGCCTGGAGTTCACATATCGACGAATATCAACATCGTCGGTGTGGAGCAGAAGGGTGAAAGACTTGCGGTGCCATTCGTGGTCACTATCGGTTACACTCCCTCAGTAGCTCAGATCAGTTTAAAGGGACAAGCGATAGTTTCCGGCGACAAGGGCGAGCTCGAGCGACTTCGTGATGATTACAAAAAGCAGCACCCCCCGCCTCAAGTCCTGCTCCAGACTATAACCAACGCTTCGCTCATCGAGGCAACCGTGCTTTCGCGCACGCTAAACATCCCCCCGCCGATCCCGTTGCCCGGAATGCCTCAGCCCCAAAAACCTGAGAAGGAGAGACCGAGCTACGTCGGATAAGGCACCAAAAGTCCCACGTTCAAAGCCCGAGGCACCAAAAGCACCGCCCACTAAGCCCGAGGCGCCGAAACACTTCGCGGGTTTATTGTTCGGTGTAATACTGTGCGTCGTAGGAGCTTTGGTAATTTATCAGGGAATAGGCATTGCTAGGGATAAGGCCATAGAGATATCGACAAGCATGGCACTTCTAGCGGCCGGAGCCCTGCTCATCTTCGCGGGCGCCAGCAAGGTATGGCCGGGTAAGGAATTGGTGAACGTGGGTTTGTTCATCATCGGCTTAGTTTCCTTGGTCGGGAGCGGAGTGCTGTTGAAAGAAAGTGAAAGTGTCCGCGAGGCTGTTTACGCGATAATACTCACCGTCATCGGTATAGCCCTTATTTTGTTTGGGGTGGAAGTCGCGAAGGAGCGATGGAAGAGGTTCACCGCACACTAAATGGCGGGCCGGGCGGGATTCGAACCCGCGATCTCGGGCTTTCCCTATGCTATTTATGCACCCCGGAGGCCCGCGTCCGTATCCAAGCTAGACCACCGGCCCACTATGTAATCTTGTAAAAACTATTAAAATTGAGTCCTTAGCCTTAAGTGGATTACTTTAACTTATGAAATTTTGATAAAAAAAAATTATAAATTCATTTTTGGTGCGCTACTTATTCATGCTCAATATCCCGATCATTGCAATCAGGGCTATTATAGCTCCGACAATGTAAATCCAGATGCCATAAACGGTCCCAGTGGTAAGGGGAGACTTGTAGATGGAAATAGCTTCGGCAAGGGCAAAAAGGCCACCCACGGAAACCATAGACTTTAGGGAGTTAACCGCCCATACAGCGATGGCGCCCAAAAATACCATAAACCCACTGGTTATTGCGATTACATCGGCCGCGTCCCAAGCCGATTTTTCAGTAGCAGGTGCTGTTGGATTGGAAGGGTCTAACGCATTAACCCACGGAAGGAAGATCCCGATTATCAAAAGTATTCCACCGATTAGTGCAACAAGAGCCCAAGTCTTCTTTTCCATTGTTTTCACCTCCTTCTCTTGCCTTTTCGGCATTATTTTCGTTTAATTTGCCCATTATTAAATCTGTCGGTTTTAATCGCTTGTATGATATTTTACTACCATTAAAATCCCCTTCTGGCGGATTGCGGTTAATAGGAGGCGATAAAATTTACACAAGAGTTACGTTGAATTCCTTCAGTATTTCCGCCAACCTAGCCAGAGGTAAGCCGACCACATTAAAATAACATCCATTAATCTTCTCGACGAACAGGCCAGCTTTTTCCTGTATTGCGTATGCCCCAGCTTTATCGAACGGCTTGTCTGCAGCTACATAATACGCGATTTCCTCCTCAGTCAATTTTCTGAACTTCACCTTTGTCCTCACAAAATCCACCATGGTCTTGCCGCTTGATGCATCGATGACTGCTAGACCTGTTAATACCTCATGCGTCCTGCCGCTCAACTCCCTCAACATGGATTTGGCTCCTTTGCTGTCCTTCGGCTTGCCGATGATCTTCCCTTTAAGCACTACTATGGTGTCCGCCCCTATTACCAGCCCATCTTTTGTACGCCTCGCGACTTCTTGCGCCTTCGTCAGGGCGAGCGTCTTCACCAATTTTTCTGGGTTTTTGATGCTGAATTTGGACTCCTTCACCCTGCTGCCGACGACCTTTACCTTCAGCCCGAGCTCCCTGAGCAGCTCGAGGCGGCGGGGCGAGGTGGAAGCAAGTATGATCTTCATTTTAATCCACGAACCTCTGACTATTCTACCAGTCTGAATTTAGAACTATATAATCGGTTTCGGAAGAAGTATCATGGTGAAAATGGGGGAAGTATGAGGAGTATTTAGCCCGATTTTTTTTCTTGATGACATCTTCGGTTTTCTTTTCTTTCATCTTGATTAGTAAAACAATTTTTCTTTTTCTCTTCTACATTTTTACATGCTTTTTCATTCTGAAGTTTGTTGGCGGGCCCGGAGGGATTCGAACCCTCGACCTACAGGTTTCTTCCTTTTAAGGCCGAAGCCTGTCGTCATATCCTGGCTAGACCACGGGCCCATGCTGATATAAATTTTCTATTCTAGTTTATGTTTTC